>ENA-OURV01001382-OURV01001382.1-human-gut-metagenome-genome-assembly--contig:-NODE-1382-length-19186-cov-3.356803_pt1 | contig 19186 bp, 25 predicted proteins | sample MGYA00242141_ERZ509072 | MGnify/ENA primary metagenome ERZ509072 (study PRJEB26280, sample SAMEA2338763) | human gut metagenome | biome: human gut; feature: human-associated habitat; material: faeces... | reverse complement strand
CTTTGAGGTTTCAAGTTGAATCATTTTATCAAGTGTAGTGTTAATTTCATTTAATTCGTTCCGACATATTTGCACCTCATTCCTTGCTTAAATCTTCCGTCTTAAAGGTTGTGAATCCTTCGTAATAATAGCTGTGGTCGATGCCCTTCATATAGACCTCTCGGCTATCCACATCATCGATGAGTGCGTTTTTCAAAAGATGTTTAATTTCAATATCTTTTATCGGGCTGCGCTCCATGGCAAGAAGATAATCTTCCTTATCAACTCGGTTCCAATCAACGACCTTGTGAAGTTCTGTTTTGAAAATGAGATTAAGCCAAATGCGGGCGCTGCGCCCGTTTCCTTCTCGGAAGGGGTGGGCGATATTCATTTCCACATACTTCTCAACGATTTCATCAAAAGTGGACTGCGGCATTTTATCAATGTTGGCAAGTGCCGCTTCAAGGTACATCAGCGGCGCAAAACGGAAGTTGCCCTTTGAAATATTCACGGTTCTGAGTTCTCCGGCAAAATCGTAAATTTCATCAAAGAGATACTTATGAATTGCTTTGAGGGCGGAGAATTTTCCCGCTTCCAATTGATCAAGCAACCCGCTATCAAAAAGCTCAAGCGCTTTTTTCTTGCTGATGCGTTCTTCCTCGCGGGCAAGGTCGGCAGCGTTTGTCAGCCCCAATTTGTTTTCAAGTGCCATATTGCACCTCCCGATTAGTTTACAAGATATTTAAGCACAAAAAACAGTCCGACAAACGCTGCAATAATCAATAACACAATCCATCCGGCGGCTTTCCGTCCTTTCTTTTTTGAGGAAACCGGCTGTACAAGATATGTATACTGTAACTGTGAAGATTGACCGTGCTGTTTTGGTTTTGCGACAGGCTGAGGTCTTGTTGCCTTTCGGTACATAGCAAGCGGGTCGCTTTGATTCATAATTCTATCGTAAAAGTCGTCAATCCACTGCGCATCGCCGTATTCGCACATATTCTCCTCTGTGCAATTTGGCTCATGAGAAATTTGATTTCGAATCCACCGATAGTGCTTAAGACGATTGAGATCTTCGTCCCAGCCTTTAACCCAATAACAACCATTTGGCGTATTTCCCATATCGTCTATATAGGCAGAGATACCGTGCTGAGTTTGCAGCATATCGCCGCATAGTTTTTCAAGATGCTTATATGATTCTATAAAGCCCATAGCTTGTCTCCCAACACGGATTACTTATCCGCCGCAACGCCGAATTTCATCCAGGCATCAACTTCGCTGATTTTGAATTTCCACAGCCTGCCGATTTTGGCGGCGGGCATTTCTCTGCGCTCGATCCAGTCAAGAACGGTATCACGGCTGACGCCCAAATATTCCATAATTTCTTTCATCGAATACCAGCGCTCAAGGTTGTTATCCATAGTGAAACCCTCCGTTTTCACGAAAATACAATACTACAATATATATTATACCATATTTTTTGAAATTTCACAAGGCTTAACGGGGGTTTATTCGGGGTTTTCAAGAAAAAGTCATGAATTACACGGCAGAAAAAAGCCTTCTTTCGAAAAAATCGAGAGAAGGCTTTGAAACTATTCCTGTCCGTCTGTGTGCGGCTAATGATAAAATGGCATCCTTGGGTTTGCGTTATGGCTATTGATGCGGGGCAGGCTTTCGAGCGGAATGGCCGCTCCTTAATAGAATTTCCGTTCATATTGGTTAGTCAGTTTAATAAACAGAGACTTATCGCATTCGTTTCATATACAGAAGTGGGTATGGGTTGCCTTGTTCATCAGAATCTGTCCGCTTATAGGCTTTGAATCCCATATGCTCATAAAAGCCGACAGCCTGCGGATTTTGTTCATTGACGGTTACTTCATAGACCCCATAGTTTTCGATACCATATCGAAGCAACTGTTTTCCAACACCTTTGCTTCTTTCCTTAGGTGTGATAAAAAGCATCTCCAAGCGTCCGTTTTGCGTTCCCATAAATGCAATCGGCTTTTCGTCTTCGGCAATAATCAGATGTTCAACACTTGCCAAGGCTTGTGGAACATACTTCTTGATATTTTTTACTTCCGTATCCGAAAGGAATAAATGTGTTGCCAAAACAGATTGCTCCCAAACATTTAAAAGTTCTGACAGCAGCGATGGGGGTACCTGTTAGAACTCACGGTGTGCCTGCGGCGGGCAAGTGCCCGAAATCCGCACGGTTAAAGGCTTTTCGGAAGTTCTGCTTCCGTTTGCCGAGGGAGATTTCGAGTGTTTTATGAGGTCGTCATGGAAGAACGCAAAACCGATGACGCATATTTAGTTACGGGAAATATCAAACATTTTCCGATAGAAACCTTTATTGTTACTCCGCGGGAGATGATGGAGATTATTTTTGCGGGACCGGATACCACAAATTGATTTAATTGCTCACGATATGTATCATAAGGCTAAAGGACAGAGCTTCGGCTTTGTCCTTTTTTCGTGCTTATTTTGCTTGGCAATGCGTATTCCCGTTGTAAATGCGCGTGCTGATCTGTGTAATGATAATGAAAATCCAAAGCTGAAATATAGGAGGGAACCTTATATGCTGATTGCAATCGACCACGGCAACTATGCCATCAAAACGCCCCATCATTCTTTTGTTTCCGGTCTGTCCGAGCATACCGTCAAGCCGCCTATGGCGGACGAAATCCTGGAATACGACGGACGGTACTGGACGACCAGCGGAAAGCGCCTGAGCTACATGCGCGACAAAACGCAGGACGAGCGCTATTTTATCCTGACGCTGTTTGCCATTGCAAAGGAACTTGAGGATACCGGACGGTACAGCCCTGTTGAACAGATCCAGTTGGCGGTCGGATTGCCGCCGGAGCATTATGGCGTGCTCAAGGACAAATTCGCTCGGTATTTCAAGCGGGACGGCATTATCAAATTTGTTTATAAGGATAAGCCGTACAGCATTATGATCGATAAGGTCATGGTGTTCCCGCAGGCATATGCGGCCGTTGTTCCGAAAAGCAGCATGGTAGTTAATATGCTTCGGGTGTTCGTTGTCGACATCGGCGGCTACACGACGGATGTGCTGCTCCTGAAAAACGGCAAGCCTGATCTGCAGTTCTGCCGTTCGCTTGAAACCGGTATTATCACCATGAACAATGAGATCATCCGCAAAGTGGGCGCACTCCACGATATGCGCATCGAGGACGAGCATATCAGCGCAGTTCTTTTCGGACAGGACACGATTTTACCGGATGATGTTAAGCAGACGATCTGCGGTGCAACCAAGCTTCATGCCCAGGACATTCTCAACCAACTGCGCGAGCTGCAGGTTGATCTTCGTTCCAATCCGGCAGTGTTCATTGGTGGCGGAAGTCTGCTTCTCCGGCCGTTTCTGGAGGCATCTCCGTTGGTTGCGAAGGCAGACTTTGTAGAGTCCCCCAATGCCAATGCGCTTGGGTACGAAATGCTTGGCAGAGTGCAGATGTCCCATCGTCCTGCATAAAGGACGGTGTGATAGGCGGTGAGAAAAGACGGAAAATACAGATTTACGCTGCAATTCAGTGACGACAGCGAAGATCAGATTCGTGTCGGCGAACTGTTGGAAAACCTGGGCAACAGAAAAAGTACAATCATTGTTTCGGCATTGAGTGATTATATCAATGCTCATCCGGAGTTACAGTCCGGTCATAGTAAAATAGAGGTTAAGGTTGCTCCTGTCTTCGACCGCAGTCAAATGGAGCGGTTGATACGGAGCATTGTGGAGGAGAAACTATCTGAACTTTATGCACCCGAAACCATAGCGGATACTTCAATGAGTGGAACTTCCGAGGATTTGGAAGAGGATATAACCCAAATGCTCGATAATCTGAACATATTCAATTAAGTATAAATGAGTCTGCTGGTACCAATAGCAGACTTATTTACTTTTAGAGTGGGATAAATCTAAGAAAAAATCCGAATATCACACTTATGATGTGCATAAACAATTTATGCACTCTTCACTTTCTCCGTGAAGTCCACTAAAATATATGTAAGGAGATATGTACAGTGGACTACAAGATTTTAGGACAAAATATTCGGCGGCTCCGTGTTACGCAGGGATTCCGGCAGGAGGATCTTGCTGAAAAGTGCGGATGCTCATCGAGCCACATTGGCCAGATCGAAAACGGTCGGGTAAAGCCGAGCCTTGATATGACAGTTCGTATTGCAAATGCTTTGAATGCGACTACGGATCAGTTATTGGCTCATGAGTTTTCCCACCCTGAAGAAATCTATCTGAAGGAGATTGCCGAACGAATTGAAAAATACCCAGTATCAAAACGGATACTGGCGTGTGAAGGGTTTAACACCTATTTGGATTCACTTGAAAAGTTCAGTAAATCATAGGGATAAGTGAGAGTGCATATGATGAGGAACAGACCCTAACAGAAGGAAGAAGCATAACTGTTTTAATATCAGTATACATATAGCCGAGCCGTTGGCATCGGTTTTATATTCACGCATGAAGCGACTGTATCACACAGAGGTGTGGTATGGTCGTTTTTTATTATACCCTTTGGAAGGAGGTGAATCCGATGTTCTGATCGCTGTGATAATCATCGTAACGACCAACCACTATTTTATTCACAGCATGCCATCATGGCATGTTGCGTATATCGCTATAAAGCATGCCGTGAAGCGGTATGTTTTCTCCCTGCTGTGGTGGCATGCCAAAAGGAGGCATGGAAATGGACCACAGACAGGAAGATTCCGAACGGGATGAGTTGCGGGCAAAGTTTACGCGATGGCTTGAGACAGTAATTAAACGCGCGAAAATTGATTACCTGCGAAAATACGAGAATCGACCGGAAATCATATCTTATGAGGATATACCGGAGGCGGAGCTTTTTGATATGGCGCAACACGAATTATTGTCGAACAGCACAAGAATGCAGACTCCATATGATTTTGAAGAGGAACGTCTGACAAAGGCTTTTATGGAGCTGCCATTAAAGCGTCGGCAGGTAATGGAACTGCTGTTTCTGGCAGACCTGAGTGAAGCTGAAACCGCCAAAAGGCTCAACTGTTCGTTGCAGTACGTCCGAAATCAAAGGTGTATCGCACTGAAAAAGCTGCGCTCTCGCCTGATGGAAGGCGGTGATGATGAATGAACGCATCAGAGTTCAAAAAGGTTCTGCATGGAGCCGTTATGGGAAATCACCGGGATTTAGAGACCATACTGGAATTGTATATGCCGTTGATCGAGCATAATTCCTATTTGTATGGTCGCTTGGATGAAGATCTGAAGCAGTACATTCTCATACATATTGCGCTCAATATCTCAAAATTTACGATTTGAGACGAATGCCGGTTTCGGGATATCTGAAGCCGGCATTTTTTTGATATTTTTTGTCGGCGAGTGTATAGGGCGAAAAAGCTGTCCGTATTTACTTGTGTAAGGCACCCCGTGCATACAGTTCCTTGAAAATTGAACAGCTTATCCTCTACATCCCCGAACCGGGAAGCGGCTATCCGTCTGCGTGGCGAGCAGAACCAATTGCACTGATATACGGGCGGCTCCCGTATACCGCGATGATCCGGTCGGGCACAATGGTACTCCCGTAACTCGCGGCCCGGCCACAATGAAGGCGGGGAGATGAAATTTCTGTGGATCTGTTCGCTGCAGGCGGAGGCAATGAGCATTTTGGTTTTGAATATACCAAGTAAATTATGGCAAAAATACAGGTTGTAAAGACAAACACATGGAGGTGTAATGATTTATGGAACAGTCTGAAAAGAACTTATCTGAACTGGTGGATATCAGAGATGTCGTGATAGATAAAAAACTGACACTGGAAGAGCGCGTGAAGTCTTATGTTGAGCAGATAAAGGATCCGTATTGCTTTAAGGTCGGAGATGTTGTTGTCCGTGTATCTTATGCCGGCAAGGACAAAACACTTACCGACAGCTTTACCTCTATGATCGCTTCAATGTAATGGAAACAATTACTATGCGGATTTTAAGTGTAACGGCTGGATTTTTCCTGTTATCTGTGATATAATCAGATACGGACAAAATCAGCGATAATTCCGGCTGTTTATTCGCCACCGAATAATTCAGACAGGAGTAGCGCTATGAAAAGAATTATAGATCAGACATTCAGGGTTGCCATCTATCTTCGTTTATCGAAGGAGGATGACGACCTTTCATGCTCTTCGGGAGCCAAAAACGAAAGCAACAGTATCAGCAATCAGAGAAAACTGATATATGACTTTATGAAATCGCATCCGGAATTTGAACTGTATGACGAGTACAAGGACGACGGGAAAAGCGGTTCCAACTTTGACCGTGCCGAATTTAAGCGGATGATGAGGGACATCGAAGCGGGAAATGTCAATTGCGTGATCGTAAAGGATCAGTCCCGTTTCGGCAGAGACTATATCGACGTCGGAAAATACAAGGAAAAGATTTTCCCAAAACTCGGTGTCCGGTTTATTACAATAAACGAGGGCTATGATTCGTTGTCGGCAACATCTTCTGATGACCTTGCCTTTACGATCAACAGCTTCGTTTATGATTTTTATATCCGGGATATATCCACCAAGATCCGTACAAATCTTACGGCGAAAAAGCAAAACGGAGAATATGCCGGAGCATTTGTGGCTTACGGATATGTCAAAGACAGCAATGATAAGAGTAAGCTGGTTGTTGATCAATTTGCCGCAGATGTTGTAAGGGACATATTCCGTTGGAAAATTGAAGGGCTGAGCCCGCAGAATATTGCAATGCGTCTGAACGAACTCGGTATTCCCTCGCCGGCAGAGTATAAGAGGTTGAGCGGAAGCAAATACAAAACGAGCTTTCAGACATCTTCAAAAGCCATATGGAGCCATGTTTCCGTAAGGCGTATTCTGAAGAACGAAATTTATCTCGGTATTATGATTCAAGGCAAACGGACTACACCGAATTATAAGACCAAAACAGTGGTTACAAAAGTGGAAAGTGAGTGGCTTCGCGCGGAAGGTACACATGAGGCTATTATTTCCGTGCGTGATTTTGAGCTTGTTCAGGAGCTTTTGAAGGATGACACACATTGCCGTGCGGGAGATGTAACAGTACCGGTATATGCCGGCCGCATTTATTGCGGCGACTGCGGCGCTGCGGCTGTCAGAAAGACGGTGTTTTACGCAGGCAAACGCTATGTGTATTACGTCTGCAATGCCAATAAGCACGATAAAACAGTGTGCAGCAGGCATTCCATAAGAGAAGATGTTTTGAACCAGGTAATTTATCAGACAGTACGGCATCAGATCGACCTGCTGCTGGATGTGGATAAGGCACTAAGTCAATTTGAGAATCTGTCGTGGGAAAAGCACAAGCTGAAGCAGCTTGACGCAGGCATCGAAATACAGGAAGAAGCCGTTCGGAAAAACAACACACTTCGCCTCGGAATCTATGAGGATCTGCGGGAAGGCTTGCTGGACAGGGCCGAATATGAGTCTCTGAAAATAGAGCTTGCAGAAAGAATCGACGAAGCAACTGCCGCCATCGAAAAACTGAACAAAGAGAAACGGGAGATTCTCGACGGCGTTTCAAAGCAGCAGTCCTGGGTTGAACAGTTCCGACAGTACGAAAATGTGACCGAGCTAACGCGACCGATGGTTATTCATCTGATAGAGCGCATCAATATTTTCGAGGACTCCAATATTGAGATCGTGTTCCGCCATCGGAATCAGATTGAAGAAATATTGCAGTTTATCTCGGAGAAAACCGCAGACAAGAAATTATTGGCTATGCCGATAAGGGAGGTGGGATAGTGGCCAGAGCATCACGGAAAAACGGCATTTCCGAAGATTTGCCGAAAAGCCAGAAGCAGACGGTGTTTCGTACCGCACTTTATGTCCGTCTGTCTGTCGAGGACAACGGCAAGGCCGATGCGGATTCGATTGAAAATCAGGAACTGCTTCTGAGAAACTATCTTGCCGGGCGGCCATATCTCGAACTGAAAGAGGTATATGCCGACAACGGCTACACAGGTACAGATTTTGAGCGTCCTGCATTTAATCGAATGATCGAGGATGTGCGGAAAGGGCGAATCGATTGCATTCTTGTGAAGGACTTTTCCCGCCTTGGCAGAAACTATGTGGAGACCGGAGAATATCTGGAACGCATCTTTCCGTTCCTCGGCATTCGCTTTATTTCCGTCAGCGATGATTATGACAGCAGCTCCGCCAACGCCGGTGAAAAACTCGCCGCCACTCTTAAAAATCTGATCAATGATATGTACGCAAAGGACATATCCAAAAAGATCTGCTCGACAATGAAGAATAAGCGGCTACGCGGTGATTACATCGGCAATTATGCTCCATACGGCTATCTGAAGGATGAAAATAATCGGAGCCGATTGGTAATCGATCATGAGATCGCTCCAATCGTAGTCGAGATCTTTGAACTCCGGGCTAAAGGGACTGGATTTGATACCATATGCCGTATACTCAACGAAAAAGGCTATCCCTCCCCGGGTCGGCTGCGTTATGAGCGCGGCATTATAACAAATAATAATAAAAAAGGGAGTGAACTGCCCTGGAATCCCCATGTTCTGAAAGACCTGCTTGCCAATGTGGTCTACATCGGAAATTTGGCGCAAGGACGCAGCACGCAGTGCCTGTATAAGGGCGAAAAATACCACTTAACAAAAGAGGCGGACTGGGATGTGGTTGAAGGGACACACGAGCCGATTATCAGCATGGAGCTGTGGAATACGGTGCAGGAGATCAACAAAAAGGTCTCAAGCAATGCGACGAAATCCTTCGGACGCTATGCGCATCTGCCCAAGCGTCCAAATCCATACGGCTCGGTTTTGAGATGTGCCGACTGCGGACGTGTTATGAAATATGTTCGCAGTTATTCCCGCCCGAAAAAGGACGGCGCGGTCAAAGACTACTACAATTATAAATGCCCGACAAACATCGAGCTTGGAGACACGGCATGCCCCAAAAAGAACATCCGCGCCGATGACCTTGATAAAATCGTGTTGAGCGTTATTCGAAAGCAGATGGACCTGTTCCTTGATACGCAAAAAACGCTGCTCGGCTTGATTGCTTTGGAGAAAGAAAAAGCAAAGCACAGTGTGCCGATAAATCGTGTCAGGGAACTGCAGGATAAACTTGACCAAAAGAAAAAGCTGTTTTCCCGGTTGTATATCGACTTCAAGGACGGCATACTGACGCAGCAGGAATATTTGCTTGCCAGAGATGTCTATCAAAAGGAAATCGCCGCATATGAAAGCGAATTGCAGGAGCTTCAGGCAATCAAAACAAAAACCAAGGTGACTGAAACAGGCGCCCGAAAATGGAATCGGCTCATTTCACGTTATTATAAAGCAGAAACGGTGACCAAAGAAATGGTTGAAGCAATGATCGATGAGATCAGATTTCACGCCGACGGCTCTTTGGATATCCGGTTCAAATATATGCCTGAGTTTGAGGAAATGTTCAGGGAGTGCGAGCGAATCAGAAAGGAGGTTGCCTGAATGCAAAAAAATCATATTGCCGTGTATCTCAGGCTGTCGCTTGAGGACACCGGTGCGAACGATGAAAGCAACAGTATCACGGCTCAGCGAGGTATCATCGCTCAGTTCATTCAAGAGCAGCCTGAGCTTGCTTCTATGAAGACGGTCGAGTTCGTCGATGACGGATATTCCGGGACGAATTTCGACCGTCCCGGTTTTAAGCGCATGATGGCGATGGTGCGCTCCGGTGATGTTTCCTGCATCATTGTGAAAGACCTTTCCAGGTTTGCGCGAAATTATATTGAAGCCGGCGATTACCTTGAGCACATCTTTCCGTACCTCGGCATCCGGTTTATTGCGGTCAATAACCATTACGACAGTAGTAAGTTTATCGGGACAACCGGCGGCATTGATGTTGCCTTCCGGAACTTTATGTATGAGATGTACAGCGTTGATATCTCAAAAAAGGTAAAAGCATCACAGCATATGCTGATGAGAAGCGGCAGGTATGTCAGTCATTGCCCGTATGGATACACAAAGATCAAAGGGCAAAAGCACCACATGGTGCCGGATCCCGAAACTGCGCCGGTTGTGCGAGATATTTTCCTGTGGGCTATTGAGGGAAAGAAATCCACGGAAATTGCCCGTATCCTTAACGAAAAGCATATTCCAACGCCGATGGAACACAAAAATCTGTCACGGCAGAGTATGGACAACAACGCTATGTGGAGCCATTATGCGGTGCTCCGGATCATACGGGATTATAAGTATACAGGAGCTATGGTGTCCTTCAAATGCGGGAATGAAACCATTCGGGCCAAAGTGCAAAAAAAGTATTCTCCGGAGGATTATGTGATAAACGAGGGTATGCACGAACCCATCGTAACACATGATGAATATTACGCGGCGAATGATACTCTGCGGAAGGTGAAAAAGTATGATGTTGTCAGAACAGATCGCCGTGACCGTGTTTACTATTGTGGGCACTGCGGCCGCAGGCTTCGTAAAACCTTTGGCTCGGACGAATATTATTCCTGTGTTACGCCGTTATATATAAGAAACGCTCCGTGTGCAGGCATTCATTGGAGCCGGACAAATATAGAGGATGTTGTCTTTACCACATACAAACGGCAGCTGCAAATCGTCAGCGAAGAATATCGCAGGACAGTAAATGAAAAGCAGCCGGATAAGCTTGCCCCTCTTCGGGCGCAGCAAAAATCCCTCCGCATTCAGCTCGGAGGGATCGGCGGTAAGGTTGCATCACTGTATGAGCAATTCCGTTCCAATGAAATATCCCGGAATGCTTTTCTCGAAAAGAAAGGCGCTCTTTCAGAGGATAGGGACAGACTCCAGACGGAGTTATCACGAATCGAGGATGAAATCGAAAGCCTTCTGCAAAAGCAGGAAGAAAGCAATACGGCAATGAATGCGATGAAAAATATCGCTGCTGCAGCAGATGAGCCGGACGATATACTCCGGAAAAGAATGTACGACGATATAGACCGTGTCATTGTTTTTGACAACGAAAATCTGAAAATTGAATGGAAGTTTGATGTTGCCTTTCAGCTTTCATGACCATGTAAAAGCCGGCTTTAATACCCGAGAAGGCAACAACCGCCTAGAAAGAGGTTGTTTCTGAGTCCAATCCGAAGCAATCATCGGGTAAGAAGCTATATAGCTAAGCAAAGCTGTCGACGATTCTTTGAATTTTATCGAGAAATATATCTATAAAAATATTGACATTTTTGCTTCAACGGTGTATAATGATAGTGAACTCAAGGAATGATAGTTTTGAAAGGAGAGTTTTCAATGAGTCAGATGTCTGTTGTAAATTTGATGAACGCTATGGTTCCTATTACACGATTTAATAAAGGCGAAGCCGCAAAAATATTCGATGAAGTGGAAACAACCGGCACGAAGATTGTTGTTAAAAATAATCGCCCTGCTTGTGTCCTTGTTTCTCCGAGTCAATATGAAACTCTAATGGAAATGCTGTCGGATTATGCATTGTATGCTGAAGCTGAAAAGCGTATGGCTGAAAATAAAGACGCTGAGAATCTCTCTCATGAGGAAATGATGAAAGAGCTTGGTCTTACCGATGCTGATCTGGCAGATGTAGAAGTTGATATTGAATAGGAGCCTTTGAGATGGAATGGAAAATAGAATACATCAAGGAGGCTCAACGGGATTTGAAACGGCTTGATCCGTATAATCGCAAGATCATTTTGAAAGCGATTGAAAAAACAGCCGAGCGTCCGTTACCGCCACCTGATGGAATCGGTAAGCCTCTGGGAAACCATGCAACATCAAAATTGAGTGGCTTTTATAAAATCAAACTGCGAAATCTCGGGTATCGAGTTGTATATTCTCTTGTACGAGATAAGGAGACAATGAAAATCATTGTGATTTCGGTTCGGGATGATGAGGCGGTTTATAAAGAGGCTGAACGCAGAATACAGGAATTACTTTAATAATAATCCAAAAAATTAATGGAAGCTTGATGTTGCCTTTCAGCTTTCGTGACCAGCTGTTTTTGTGTTATAATAACGCAAGGGTTGATTTTGTCGAAAGTCTGAAAACCCTTGCTGCATAAGGGTTTATAAGAATTTTTGGATGCAACTTGACACAAGCAGACGACCTCGGCCGTGTAGTCATCCCCAAAGAAATAAGAAGAACCATGAGAATACGCGAGGGCGACCCCCTCGAAATCTTCACCGACCGTGAGGGCGAGGTCATTTTCAAGAAATATTCCCCGATAGGGGAGCTCGGTGATTTTGCGCTCCAGTATGCCGAGGCGCTGAACCGCGTCTGCGGGCTGAGCATCGCGGTATGCGACAGGGACGCGGTGATCGCCGTTTCGGGACTTCCGAAGAAGGGCTTTTCCGAAAGGCGGATATCCGACGACGTCGGAAAGCTGACCGACGGCAGAAGCGTGTACCAATACAGCGAGGGCGGGGAAAAGCTGTCTGTCACCGCCGACTCGGAGGGATGTTATGTCAGCTGTGCCGCGCCGATTATCGCGGAGGGCGATGTTGCCGGATGCGTCATATCGGTGTCGTGCGGTGAACCTGCTCCGACAGGCGCCGACACGGAGCTTAAACTGGTGCAGACTGCGGCTGTCTTTCTCGGAAAACAGCTTGAGAGCTGATAATCCGGGAAAAAGCCGGACGGTGATTGACATCGGCGGCGTAATGTGCTATAATATACCTGCGACCGGGAGGTGCATTCGCGCAGCATCACGCCGTAAGGTATTGCTGTGAGGAAAGTCCGGGCTCCGCAGAGCAGGGTAACGGATAACGTCCGCCGAAGGCGACTTCAGGGAAAGTGCAACAGAAATAAACCGCATGATTCGTCATGTAAGGATGGAAAGGCGAGGTAAGAGCTCACCGGCATTCTGGTAACAGCGTGCAAATGTAAACCCTACCCGGAGCAACTCCCCATGGGAATCCCGGAAACGGGCTGCCTGCTCGGCAGATTCCCGGGGCGGCTGGAGCCGTGCGGTAACGTACGGTCGAGACAGATGAGTGCAGGCGGCTTTGCCGCAACAGAACCCGGCTTATTATCCCGGTCGCATTTTATGTCGGATTATTCCCGAAAAACTGTCCCGTTTCCTGCGGGGCGGTTTTTTGCCGGGAAGGCAGTGCCCTCTTGATTTTCCGACGTTTTTCTGATATCATACCGTATAAGAAATTTGTTTATCCGACAGAGGAGGATATAAAAATGAGTACTGACCTGCAGACGCTTATCGGGAAAGGACAGTTCAGCTGCCGGTGCGGAAAGTGCCACAGTGCGGGATTTTCGCGCGTCATGATCGGAAGCGGTGTTACCGCAGGAGTTCCCGATGTGCTTGAATCTTACGGAACCGGAAAGGTGTTTATCCTTGCCGACAGAAACACATACAGGGCGGCGGGAGAGCGCGTCACCGCGGAGCTTGATAAAGCCGGGATCGCCCACACCGTGTTTCTTCTGCCCGGAGAGGGAAGAGCAGAGCCGGATGAGCGCGCCGTCGGCTCGGCTGTCATGCACTTTGACCCCTCCTGCGACACCGTCCTCGGCATAGGCTCCGGTGTCATAAACGACATCGGAAAGATAATATCCTCTCTGACCGGCAGACAGTATGTCATATACGGCACCGCCCCCTCAATGGACGGCTACGCGTCGGGAACCTCGTCGGTGATACGCGACGGGCTGAAGCTCTCGCTGACGACCCGCGTGGCGGATACCGTCATAGGCGACACCGACGTCCTTGCCGCGGCTCCGATGAGAATGATCCTTTCCGGGCTCGGAGATATGATCGCAAAATACATAAGCATTGCCGAGTGGAAGATATCGAACATAATCAACGGTGAATATTACTGCGATACCGTAGCCTCTCTCGTGACCGACGGGCTGAACGAGTGTATGGAAAACCTTGACAGAATCCCCTCGCGCGACAAAAGCTCAATCGCCGCCGTCATGAACGGAATGGTCCTCTCGGGAATCGCCGCAAATTATGCCGGAGTTACCCGTCCGGTCTCGGGAATGGAGCATTACCTTTCGCATATCTGCGATATGAGAGCCGCAGAGTTCGGCACACATTCCGATCTCCACGGCATCCAGTGCGGAGCGGCAACTATCGAATGTCTGAAAATATACGAAAAACTTCGCTCTGTTACCCCGGACCGCGAAAAAGCACTTGAGTATGCCGCGGCGTTCTCGTATGACAGCTGGAAGGAAAAGCTCCGCCGCTGGCTCGGAAACGGTGCAGAAGCAATGATAGCAAACGAGGCGCACGAGCATAAATACGACAAAACAAAGCACCGCGAACGCCTTGACAGAATAATCGGCAGCTGGGACAGTATTCAGAGTGTCATCCGTCAGCTCCCCCTCCCGTCAGAGATTGTTCCGGGGCTGCAGAAAATCGGACTGCCGACCTCATTTGCGGAAATCGGCTTCACCGAGGAGGAAACAAAAAACGCCGTGCTTTTCAGCAGGGACGTAAGGGACAAATATGTCGGCTCAAGACTGATGTGGGATCTCGGAATTACCGACGAGATCGTCGGCTGAACAGAATAATAATTACATTAAAACTCCGATGAGAAGTTAACTCACCGGAGTTTTCGTTAATATCCGGTCTTCTTTCATACCGTCATCCCGCCATGACCGACGAGACCTTCCAGCCGCCGCTTTCCGCCTTCTCGATCTGCGAACCGCAGTAAGCGCAGATATTTCCGACACTGTCCTTAAGCGGCGCACCGCAGTGGGGACAGTTTATATTCCGTTCAAGCGTGTTTTCGTAAAGAACAATATATTTCCTGTTTCCTGACCCGCGCGATGCGGCGGAAACCTCGATAACCACCGTGCTTTTGCCGGAGGAACGGGTGTAGTCGGAAATGACCGCATTCCCGACGGTCATTGTATCGTCGGTGTATTTCATCCTGACCGCTTCCTTTGCACATCCAAGTGCGACCGTCGGGCTGAAATCCGGAAAATCCGCGGTTATCTGCGGAATAAGTACACCTCCGCGGTTGTTTAGCATAAGGGACTGAAACCCTCCGGAAATTGAGTCCATCGCCTGACTGATCGTCCGGTCAACCGCGCCGGTCATACGGTGCGACGACGAAATCCCCTTCACGATCGTAACGATAACGACCGTGAAAACCGATATGAAAACAACAACAAACAGTATCGGAACTATCGCAAACAGTACATCTGTTATTTCCATCAAAACAATTCTCCTTTCAGCCCTCGCTGATATCAGTGAATTTCCATTCCCCTCCGAGGGGATTTACAAGCAGCGAGTCGCAGTACCGGCATATCCTTGCCGAGCTGTCCGATACCGGTGCCCCGCAGTTGGGGCAGTTGGCGGTAAGCACCGTGCCGTTTTTGCCCACAAGATACGAATAAAGCAGAACATACCGTTTCTGAAGCAGCATTCCGCCCTCACGGTACTGAAGCGCCGCCTGAAGCACGACGGTCTTTTCATAAAGAGCCTTTTTGTACCCGGAAATGACGGTGTTATGTATCTTAAGCGAGTCCTTTCCGGAGAGCTTTTCTTCAAGCGCCCGTTTTGCCTCCGTGTAAACCGCGGTGGGATCAAAGTCGGGAAAATCGCTCCGTATCTGTGACAGATATATCGATTCGCACCCGTTCAGCGAGCGCGGACGGTCGTCAAACTGCTGAAAGCCGCCGTTTGACAGAGTGTAAGCGGCAGTCCGTATAAGCCGGTTTGCGTTCAGCTTTTTTACCGCGACCGCTATTACAATTGCCGGTGCTGCGATGATAATTGCCAGAACCGCAAGAAAAATAATCGTTCCCGTGTTCATCTTATCTCCTCAGATCATCTTCTGACCGTTGATTATCAGCGCAAAGCGTATGCCGAGCTTTTCGGCAGCTTTCCGGCAGAGTATCATGCGGTTGAGAAATATCTCGAAATAATCCATGACCGGACAGAACCCGGTGTCTATATCAATGTCAAGCACAATCTCCTCCCGCGAAACGGTCACGTCGGAGCGCTTGACTGAGTAGTTCACACGGTCATGGATGTCAAACCGCGGCAGGTCTGTGTTTCTGACGCGGTTGCACCTGACGTCGGTCTTGTCGGCAAGGATAAGCGCGGCGGCGACAGGGTTGACCGGGAATGCCGTTGATTCGTCGTGATTTCCGATTGCCGTGATGATCGTCGCTATCTCATCCGGCTCGGCATCCATCCTGTCAAGCAGACGGAACGCCATTATTGCGCCGCTCTGCGCATGATCAACGCGGTTTATAACGTTCCCGATGTCGTGCAGATATCCCGCAATTTCGGCAAGCTCCGCGTCCCTTTCCGGATATCCGAGGGTCAGAAGTATTTTCTTTGCCGTCTGCGAGACCTTTGTGACGTGCGGAAAGCTGTGCTCGGTATACCCGAGGGCAATAAGCGACTCATCCGCCTTTTTTATATAGCTTTTTATCGATTCGTTTGCCTTTACCTGTTCAATCGTGATCCTCATTACGCTGCAGTGCCTTCCTGTCTGTGTGTCGTATATATAATACCACAAAATCGCGCCGGGGTCAACGGCTTTTGAACCCACGGGGCAATATTACCGCAAAATTTCCGTAAAGATTGACTTTTCGGCTCCGATGAAGTATAATAGTATGTAGTTATAGAAAAAAACAGACCCGGAGAAAAGTATGTCAGGTTTCGGATATATCATGCGCTGTATAAAGAGCATGAATTTCAAAAATTTGTTTGCAACGGTGAACGAAATACACGGAATAACCGGAAAGAACCGCCCGTTTCTTTTCTGTGATGTCGTCTGGTGCGGACTCCGCTACGGCGCAGGCTACCGCGATTACCGCCTGAACGAGTGGTGGACGCTCAACGGAAAGCAGAGAAAAACCTATGTCACCCGCGGGATAAACAATTCCATAATCAAAAAGTGCAACGATCCCGCATACTATCACCTGCTGAACAACAAAATCGATTTCAACCGCCTGTTCGGAGAATATCTCGGCAGAAGGTGGATATACCTGAAGGAAGCCACGGAAAGCGACTTTGAAAAATTCATGTCCGGCCTTGAAACCGTCGTTGCAAAGCCGACCGACGAGGCGTGCGGGCGCGGAGTCGAGAAGATAAACAGATCCGATTATGAATCGGTCGGCGCTATGTATAAGCACCTGACGGAGACGGGACGCTTTCTTGTAGAGGAGTGCATTGTCCAGCACCCCGTGATATCCGGGATATATCCGTATTCGGTCAATACGCTGCGGATCGTCTCGCTGACCTCCGACGACGGCACTCCGAATATACTTTACGCCTTTATCCGTATCGGAAACGGCGGCAGGGTCGTCGATAACATAAATGCCGGCGGAATGGCGGCTCCCATCGACCTCGATACCGGAGTCATAAACAACGTTGCCTTCGATAAGGACAGCAGATATTACGATACACACCCCCAGACCGGAAGCCCCATTGTCGGCGTGAAGATCCCGATGTGGGACGAGGCAAAGGAGCTTGTTCTGAAAGCCGCGAAAATGATCCCACAGCTCCGCTATGTCGGCTGGGATGTCGCAATAACTCCCGATAAACCGGTGTTCGTCGAGGGAAATCAGCATCCCGGGCACGATATCCTTCAGATGCCGCCCCATGTCCCGGACAAGATCGGAATGCTTCCGAGAATAAAACAGTTTATCGATATATGACCCGGAGCCGGATAAATGCTCAAAGGAGAAAAAAATGAAGCTTACAACCCAGACCGACCGCATAGCAGCCACACTCGGCGACAGAACCGCAATACGCATTATAAAGGAAGCCGGGTACGATTCCCTCGACTGCACGCTTTACAATATGCAGAACGATGCAAGCCCCTTCTGCGGAGACGGCTACCGCGAATACGCAGAAGACCTGAAAAAGTACGCCGATTCCCTCGGAATAGGCTTCGATCAGGGTCATGCCCCCTTCCCGGTCTGCGACGCACATAACCCCGGATATACCGAAAGAATCGCCCCGCGCGTCATCCGTTCGATAGAGATATCCGGTATCCTCGGCGTGAAATATCTGGTAGTCCACCCGACAGCACCGACCCAGATGCCCGACGGCGCCGACCTGCGTGAATTCAACCTGTCATATTACCGCTCGCTCCTGCCTTACGCAAAGGAGTACGGCGTCACCATATGCCTTGAAAATATGTGGGGCTGGGACGCAAGACGCGGCTGTATAATCCCGAGCGTCTGCAGCTACGCCCGCGACCTCGCCGATTACGTCGATGCCCTCGATTCCGGATACTTCGCCGCCTGCCTTGATTTCGGCCACAGCGGCCTTGTCGGAGAGGAGACCGCCGACGCGATCCTCACCCTCGGTCACGACAGGCTGAAGGCAGTCCATGTCCATGATAACGGTTACCGCGGCGACGACCATATGCTCCCGTTCTACGGAAAAATGGACTGGGACGCGATCACCTCCGCACTCGGAAAGATAAACTATTCCGGCAGCTTAACCTTTGAAGCCGATAACTTCATCGGACGTCTCCCGCCGGACGAAGCCCTGTACCTCGCCGCCGAAAAATATATGGCAGCCGTGGGCAGATACCTCATCAAAAAAACCGGACTCTGAACCGAAAACAGCCCTTCCCAAAAACAGGAAGGGCTGTTTTGCTGACCGCACAACGCGCAAGTCAAAATAAAAAATCAGTTCAAAAGTTCTTGAAGTTCAGAAGATGCTTGCATCTTCAGAAACATTCTTGAAAGAAGTTTCTTAAGCGGGTCCGGGCAGCGCCCGCGTCTCTCCTACTCCTTAACCGTCCTCACGGCTTCAATGCCGTAGTATTCAAAGCACTTAACCGACTGCTCACCGATACGCTCCCCGCAGATAAGCACCGGTACCGCCGGCGGACAGGTCACACTCACCTCGGCAAGAATCTTCCCGACAGATAAACGCACGGGAGTTTTCTCCGATACAGCCATGATCGCCTCGTGAGGAGTCATGACGGCTTCAGCGGCTTCCGGAACAGGCGGACGCGATAATATCGCCTCGCGCCGCTTAAGCGAACAGAGCGCATCCCCGACAGCGGCAAAATCGCTCTCCCGGTTCATCGGCGAGAACATCATCACAACCGTGTCCGGATCGGCAAATTCGCAATAGATCCCCCGGCTTTCAAGATACAGGGAAACCTCATGTCCCGTGTATCCGAACCCTTTCGTCATAACCGTCAGCTTCAGCGGCTCGTCCGAAACAACAGTAAACCCGTGCGCACACAGTCGGCC
>ENA-OURV01001375-OURV01001375.1-human-gut-metagenome-genome-assembly--contig:-NODE-1375-length-19228-cov-11.166536_pt1 | contig 19228 bp, 19 predicted proteins | sample MGYA00242141_ERZ509072 | MGnify/ENA primary metagenome ERZ509072 (study PRJEB26280, sample SAMEA2338763) | human gut metagenome | biome: human gut; feature: human-associated habitat; material: faeces... | reverse complement strand
TTCTTATGGTTTTTGCAAGTTTTTTAATAATAAATAGGAGTATAAAATTCATTTCTTTTGATGACGGCGAACATGCGGGCCACGATTTTAGCACGTAACGCATTGATTACCGACATTTTGTTCTTTCCTTCTTCTACTTTCCGCATATAGTAGGCCTTTAGTTCACCCTCTTTACGATGAGTTACCGATACGGCTGCCATATGTAGCAGTTTCTTTATGTTCTTGTTGGCCCTATGCGAGACCTTGTTTTTGGAGTGCTGGCTGCTCCCGGATGTGTATGAGAACGGAGCGACACCTGCGTGACAGCAGAACTTTCTGGGATTGTCGAAGCGGGAGAACGCTTCTGTTTCGATAATCACATTCAGAGCTACCACTTTACCTACACCGTCTATCGACATTAAAAGTTCCATCTGGCGCGCAAGCACTTCCGTTGAGCCTATGATCTTCTCCATTTCAGCAGTGATCGCATCGATAGCCGCTTGTAGTTCCTGTATTAAGCCTTTCATCCGCTTTGTTTTCTTGCGATAAAGCGCCGCCGGCATAAAATCTTTCTGATCGTACATCTGGCCTTTGTATTTAGCCAGGTCGGTAACGTAAAGCGCACGCTCCCTCTCCAACTGTTTAAGCCTCTCTATCTCCTCGGAGGGACGGTCGTAATACTTAACCTTATCTCCGAACCGTGAAGCGTAAATGGCTATGCGCTTTGCATCCACCTTGTCGTTCTTGCCCCGCTGCATACCGGATGAATATTTGATCTGGGACGGGTTCTCCAACCAAAGTTTGCACTCGACCGACTTGCAAGCACATACCAGAGGGAAAGTATATTGCCCCGTATGTTCGGCACAGATTAAAAACTGTTCGTTATCCATTTCCAAATCGTTCTTCAACTCGCCGATCAGTCTGGCGACAGCCTGCTGGTGGTTGCTTACCTGTTCTTCGCGCAGAACCTTACCCTCGAATAGTACGCAGAAGTCCAGTTTCTTTTTGCTGACGTCAACCCCGATGAAATAAAAATTGTCCATTACTTTTGTTTTTGACCATCAAATTGAGAGAAAGGAACTTGAACCTATCCTAACTACCTTAACAATGAAAGGTTAAATTCTTATTCAGGTCTCGGTTCAAGAAAGACAAAGAGTCCTAATATGGAAATGAATCTTGAATTCTTATCGATACCTGGTTCACTCCCTGCCTCCCTTTCTTTTAGCTAACCTCTTCTCTACAAAATTACCAACTCTATCTCATCTCCTGTTTACTGCGCAAATCTAAGGTACTCGATTCGTCTTAACAATCTGTACTCGCTTCAACAAATAACGGGCAAAATACCCCGGACAACTTCAAAAAAATACCGATATGTATAAAAAAGATGGATTCATCACACCATCCGAACACGTAAATTTCCTGGCCAAAAATCTGTTCGGAGCCTGCGGCCAGATCGTAAACGGCGCCATCGCCTATCTCGCCCCTGACGGCGGCGGCCCCGTCACGCCCCACACCCACGCTACCGACCACCTGTTCATCGTCACGCAGGGAGAAGCCAAAGTGCTGCTGGACGGACAAGAGCGAATCATCCGCGAAAACGAAGCGTTCGTCGTCAAAGGCGGTATTCCCCACTCCGTATGGAACAACGCACAGGCAGAAACCGTCATGATAGGCATTACGCTGAAAAACAACGAAAATGGTAAATAAGTCGATACACCGCACGAATCAATTTCGTATACCGTGCCCCCAATGCACTCATTCTATCCTGGTAACTGAAAAGCCGCAAGCAATGTTTGCGGCTTTTCAAATTTTATCGTTTGAAAGATCAGGGATTGCGGATCAGCTTCACAAAAAACACCTCTCCCCGATCCGGCCGGAGGGTACAAATGTCCCGAAACAAAAAACGTATCGGCCATTCTATCGCGGCAGCCCATTCGAACGACTTTGCCGCGTTGCAGAGACAAAAAAGCTGTGTTTCCGTACAACATTTCGCCCCGGTTCCACTCTTCGGCAGAGCGCGCTCGACTTCGCGTTACCGCATGCCGCCCGTCCTTCCCTCCGTCGGACCGGAGGCGACCTTGCGAACTCCTGATTTTCGCCTGCCAGCCATACGACCAACTTTTATCTTAAGACCGTTCCGGACAAATTTGTCCACCCCGAAAATAAAAAAGGTTGCAAACGAATGTTTGCAACCCAGCCGACCACCCGGTCGTTTGCGGAGAGAGAGGGATTCGAACCCCCGGTACAGTTGCCCGTACACCGCATTTCGAGTGCGGCCCGATCGACCACTCCGGCATCTCTCCCGGTCCATCACCAACCCTTCGGCCGGTAATTCGGAGTGCAAATATAGCTATTTTTCGCAAAAAAAGCATTTTCGGGACAAAAAAAGATTCGAATTTCTATTTTCACCCTCCCAACGTATTTCCCGATTTTATTGCTATTTTTGTGAGGTATTGACCCGCCGGCAATAAAACCGGTACGATTTTCGTTGAAAATATAACCACACAGTAACTCCGAAACACGATGAAAAACCGAAATTTCAAAATAGGTGCTCTGCTCGTGTCGCTCTTCGCGGCAAGCTGTTCGCCGGCACTCTACCAATCCGGCACCTACAACATCGACGACATGTACGCGGAACACGATGTCACCCGCATCGCCCAGGAAAAACAGGCGATAGCCGAAGCTCGCAAGGCCGAAGCGGAAGCCCATCGCGCCGAAATAGAGGCCCGGCAGGCGGAAGCCGCATACTACGCATCGGACGACTCCTACCAGGGCGTGCTGGCCGACACGTACGAAAGCGCCTATGCCCGTCGTTTGCGGGGATTCAGCTCCCCGACCTATCAGATGCCGACGAGCTATTTCAACCTTCGTTACAACGGCACCTACCAATTCGTTTCGGCCTACGACCCGGCCGTTTACAACATCATCGTCATGGGCGACGAAGTGTGGGTCGAACCCAAATACATTACTTCGATGTTCGGCACATGGGGTTCTCCCAGCATAGTGAGCTTCGGATGGAGCGCAGGTCTTTACAATGACTGGTATTTCAGTTGGGGTTACAATCCCTATCCCTGGGCATACCCCGGTTTTGGCTGGCCTTATTACAGCTACAACCCCTATTGGGGTTATCCTTACTGGGGAGGCTATTACCCTTACTGGGGTTATTATCCCGGCTGGGGAGGCGGCCATCACCACCACCCGTACCCGCCGCACCATCGGCCCAACGTCGTACACCGCTCTACCTACCGGTACGGATCGGGAGCGGGATCGAACATCGGATCGACCAGTTTCGGAGGGCGCGGCCAGGGTAGTTTGAACAACGGCTACAGAAACGGCACTACGGTCGGCAGCGGCAGCTTCCGGGGCGGCAGGACCAACAGCAATTCCAGCTCCAGCTTCCGAGGCGGCTCATCGTCAGTCAATCGAGGCAGCTCGACCTACCGCAATCCTTCGTTCGGAGGCAGCAGCAGCTCCTACCGGGGAAGCAGTTCGACAACGAACAGAGGGACTTACACCCCGGCCCCCTCGCAACCGAACAGAGGTTCGAGCGGCAGCTTCGTGGGCGGAGGCGGAGGGGTCCGCGGCGGAAACAGCAGCGGACGTAACTCTTACGGCCGTTAAACGATCACCCCGGCAAATTTCGACGGACGGCGCACAGGATGCACACGCAGGCGGCAAACGAATATGAACGCAACGACCGGTTTCGACCGGCAGCGGCGATCGTTTCCGCCCCTGCTGTCCCGAACGCCGGAAACGAAAAAACAACTCAACGATTTTTGTTATGAAACATCTCGGAATTTTGGCGCTGCTTTCAGCGGCCTTGTTCGCAACCGCCCCGGCGTCGGCTCAAAGCTCCGGAGGTTTATTGATGGACCGTGACATCGTCACCCCGTCCGACCTCTTCGAACTCTCGCAAACGACCTTCAGCCTCGGAACGGCGCGGTCGATGGCCATGGCAGGCGCCTTCACCTCCCTCGGAGCGGATCTTACGTCCATGGCGATCAACCCGGCGGGCCTGGGCATGTACCGGCACAACGAAATTTCGATCACGCCTCTGATGAGTTTCGCACGGGCGGAAAACAACGCTCCGGCATTCAACTCCAACAGTAAAAACCGGTTTTCGATCGGCAACTTCGGCTTTACGGCCAATGTTTACGAAGGATCGGGACCGCTCGTGAGCGTCAATATCGGGTTCGGCTACAACCGCCTGCAGGACCTCAACTACCAATACTCCTATTATACACAGGGCAATGTCAGCTCGATCGCCGACGTTTTCTCCGACATGCTGCAATACAGCGGTATCAACAGGGATCAGATCACCGGCGGCTTCAACTGGAGCAACTTCAACCCCCGGCTCTGGGGTTCGATCCTCGGCTACAAGGCCGGATTCACGGATCAAATCGGCAGCAGGTGGCAGCCGACCTGGATCGGCAACAACGTCGATATCGGCAACTACACGACCGTCGTAAGCAATGGCTCGATAGGCGAATACGACATTTCGGCAGGATTCAACCTGAACAACAAGTTCTATATCGGGGCCACGTTCGGCATTCAGTCCCTGTATCAACGCAAAACCTACTATTACGGAGAAGATTACGTCTATCCCGGCAACGGCACCGATCCGAACCTGGACTACCAACTGCTCTATTCGAACTTCAACCAGGAAGTCATCCTGGACGGCGCAGGGGTCAATTTCAAGCTCGGCATGATCTACCGGCCCATTCAGAATCTGCGAATCGGCTTCGCTTTCCACACCCCGACCTATTACTGGATCGACCGTACCTATCAGGCCTACACCGATTCCGGGGTGCATGTCAATAACCCGAACGACCCCGACGGTCTCAAACCAGGTCCGGACGGCAACCAATATACGGACGCCCTCTCTCCCGTACTGGAAGATACGGGCGGTTACAACTGGGAGTTCACCACGCCGGCCCGCCTGATGTTCGGCATCTCCTACGCCTTCGGCAACCGGGGTCTGATCTCCGTGGATTACGAGCGCGACTGGTACAACGGGATGCGGATGAAAAACAATCCCGCGGGCGGCGATAACGAAATCTATAACGACACGTTCCGCTCCTGGTACAAAGGCGCCAATATCGTCCGCATAGGCGCGGAGTTCAAACCGCTGCCGTTCCTGGCGATCCGGGGCGGTTTCGGCTACATGGGGTCCATGCTGCAGGACGAAGAGCAAGTTTCAGCGGCCCCCATGACCAAGCAGATGCTCTACTATTCGGCCGGCTTGGGATTTTTACTCTCTCCGGGCGTTGCACTGGACCTGGCCTACAACTATTCCTCGACCGAGCAGACGGACTACAACCTCTACTACTTCGAATCTCCGAGCGGCATAAACGGCAGCGGCATCTACAATACCAAACTCAAGCGCCACTTCGCGGCCCTGAGCCTCAGTTTCCGCTTTTAGTTTCGCACGACATATCGCAACGGCAGAACCTCCCGTACCGGAAGTCCTGTCGTTTTTTATCCGGGACAGACCGGATTTCGGGCCAGAGAAGAAAACGCACCGACTTCAAAAACGCAAAACGAGCCATCGGCACCTTCGACCGACGGGGCAAAGCGGCCCCTCGCAGCGGGTAAATTCAAGATTTATCGGAGCGCAGTTGCGAATTTCTGCATAAATCGTTAATTTTGCCGACTAACCGACATACGCCGGCTCCGAAGCCGGTGACACGATTCCCGGAAGTTAAAAAATAAATAAGATATGGCAAAGGAACTTAAAGACGTAACCAAAGCCGAGGACAACTACTCGCAATGGTACAACGACCTGGTGGTCAAGGCTGGTCTGGCCGAAAATTCGGCCGTACGCGGCTGCATGGTAATCAAGCCTTACGGCTATGCCATCTGGGAGAAAATGCAGGCGGCCCTGGACAAGATGTTTAAGGACACGGGGCACCAGAACGCCTATTTCCCGCTCTTCATCCCCAAGTCGTTCTTCTCGAAAGAGGCCGACCACGTGGAAGGCTTTGCCAAGGAGTGCGCCGTGGTCACCCACTACCGCCTGAAAAACGATCCCGAGGGCAAGGGCGTCGTGGTCGATCCCGATGCCAAACTCGAAGAGGAGCTGATCGTCCGTCCCACCTCGGAAACGATCATCTGGAACACTTACAAGGGCTGGATCCAGTCCTACCGCGACCTGCCGATCCTCTGCAACCAGTGGGCGAACGTCGTACGCTGGGAGATGCGTACCCGCCTGTTCCTGCGCACGGCGGAATTTCTCTGGCAGGAGGGCCACACGGCCCATGCCACGAAGGAGGAGGCCATCGAGGAGGCTACCCGGATGATCCACGTTTACCAAAAATTCGTCGAGGAGTGGATGGGCGTACCGGTAATCGTCGGTCACAAATCGCCGAACGAACGGTTCGCCGGTGCGGTCGATACCCTCACGATCGAAGCGCTGATGCAGGACGGCAAGGCCCTCCAGAGCGGCACGTCGCACTTCCTGGGCCAAAACTTCGCCAAGGCATTCGACGTACAATACATCAACAAGGAGGGCAAACTCGAATACGTATGGGCCACTTCCTGGGGTGTTTCGACCCGTCTGATGGGAGCGCTCATCATGGCTCACTCGGATAACAACGGCCTGGTGCTGCCTCCGAAACTCGCCCCGATTCAGGTCGTCCTGATACCTATTTATAAAGGAGAGGAGCAGATGCGGCAGATCGTAGAACGTCTTCGCACCATCGCCGAAGAGCTCAAGTCGAAGGGACTCTCCGTGAAGATCGACGACCGCGACAACGTCCGCTCGGGCTTCAAGTTCGCCGAATACGAGCTCAAGGGCGTCCCCGTACGTCTGGCTCTCGGCCCCCGCGACTTGGAGAACGGCACGATCGAACTGGTCCGGCGCGATACGCTCGAAAAGGAAACCGTTCCCCAGGAGGGACTCACCGACCGGGTGGCATCCCTGATGGACGAAATCCAGCAGAATATTTTCCGCAAGGCGCTCGACTACCGCAATTCGATGATTACCAAAGTGGACACGTGGGACGAATTCGTCGATGTGCTGGAGAACAAGGGCGGCTTCATCTCGGCCCACTGGGACGGGACGGTCGAAACCGAAGTGGCGATCAAGGACGCTACGAAAGCCACGATCCGCTGTATCCCGATGGATGCGGTCGAGGAGGAGGGCAAATGCGTATTCAGCGGCAAACCGTCGCACCGCCGCGTACTTTTCGCCCGCAGCTACTAAACCGCTGTCGATACCGAATCATCACAACGAAGACGGATGCCATTCAGAGAAGTGTCCGTCTTCGTTTTTGCAGGAAACAGGTCATGAACTATCAGAACGATTCAATCCGCCGGCAGGACCGCCTGCTCGACCAACCGGAGGCGACGGAGCTGTTGCGGCGGGGCGAATACGGCATACTCTGCATGCAGCGTCCCGAAGGCGGCGGCTACGGAGTGCCCCTGAACTATGTCTGGGACGAAGCCGACGCGATCTACATCCACTGCGCCCCCGAAGGACGCAAGCTGCACTGCCTCCGGGAGTGCGACCGCGTCACTTTCTGCATCGTCGGCAAAACGCAGGTGCTGCCCGCGCGGTTTACGACCTTCTACGAAAGCATCCTGCTCGACTGCCGGGCCCGCACGGGGCTCACAGCGGAGGAACGTCGGAGGGCCCTGGACCATTTGATCGGCAAATATTCCCCGGAGTATAAGACAATCGGCAGGCAATATGTCGAAAAGTCTTTCCACCGGACAGAGATTATCCGGCTCGACATCCTGTCGTGGAGCGGAAAATGCAAGGATAACCTACATCCGGGTGCGACACCGCCCGGAGCAAACAGCAACCGGACATGAATCAACCCACGGAACGCACCCGAAAAATTTACCGGGTAACCTGGATCGGAATGGTCGTCAATATCGCCCTCTCCCTCCTGAAACTCGCGGCCGGCATCCTCGGCCGAAGCGGAGCCATGATCGCCGATGCCGTGCACTCGATATCGGACCTGGCGACCGATGTCATCGTGCTGATCTTCGCCCGGATCTCCTCCAAACCCGAAGACGCCGGCCACAACTACGGACACGGCAAGTACGAAACCCTGGCCTCCATCCTCATCAGCCTGGCCCTGATCGCCGTCGGCGGAGGCATTCTGGCCGACAGCATCCACAATATCCGTCTGGTATTGACCGGAGAAATAATCGGACGACCGGGCGCGATCGCCCTGATCGCCGCCGCAATTTCGATCGTCGCCAAAGAGGTCCTGTATCGCTATACCGTTCGTGTGGGACGTCAGACGGACAGTCCGAGCGTCGTAGCCAACGCCTGGCACCACCGCAGCGACGCACTTTCGTCGATCGGCACCATGACAGGTATCGGGCTCGCCTATTTTCTGGGCGACAAGTGGCGCATCGCCGATCCGCTGGCGGCCCTCGTCGTTTCGGTCTTCATCTTCAAGATCGCGTTCGACCTGCTGCGAAGCGGCCTCGGAGAACTGCTCGAACATGCCCTTCCCGCCGCAACCGAGCAGGAGATACTGAACATCCTGACTCACTCGAAGGAGGTGACCGAACCGCACCATCTGCGCACACGCCGTATCGGAGCCACCGTCGCCATCGAAGCCCATATCCGCGTCGATCCTCGGATGAGCGTGCTCCGCTCCCATCAACTGACCGTCGATATCGAACGCCGGCTCAAAGAGCGATTCGGCCCCAATACGCTCATTTCCATTCATGTAGAACCGATCGAAACTGAAAAACTTTCATCTTCGGACTCGGAGAAAGATAAAAATATCTGATAGATTTTATTTTTGGCATAGTTATTGTTAATTCATCGATACCCTGCCGAAAAAATAGAAATCTAAAAAGTTTGTTTTTTGGGATAATTATTTCTACCTTTCCGACACAAAAGATGTCGAAACGGGTATCCGGCGCATCAAAAAACAGAAACTTAACAACTTAAAAGATTGCCTATCGAAACATTCTACTCTTAATAACTAATTCAGGAGAAAAGAGTATGAACATTCAAGTATTAAGCGACCAGCACTTGCTTAATAATTATCGTTCGGGTGATCAGAGTGCCATTTCCAAATTGATCGAGCGCCACAAGCGTCGGGTTCGGGACTATATTTACATGATGGTCAAGGACAACGACGTAGCGGACGACATCTTCCAGGAAACATTCATCAAAGTCATACGCGTCATCGACGAAGGCCGCTACACCGACAACGGCAAGTTCCTTTCGTGGGTTCTGCGTATCGCGCACAACCAGGTGATCGACCACTTCCGCGCCTGCAAGCAGAACAAGCAGGTCAATGAAAGCGAAAGCGGCTACAACGTACTGGGATCGCTGCGTTTCGCGGAAAAGACGATCGAAGATGAATTGATCTCCTCGCAAATCGAAAGCGACGTGCGCAACCTGATCGAACTGCTTCCGGAGGAGCAGCGCGAGGTGGTGATGATGCGCTACTACTCCGGTATGAGTTTCAAGGAGATCGCCGAGCAAACCGGCGTAAGCATCAACACAGCGCTGGGACGCATGCGCTATGCACTTATCAACCTGCGGCGCATGATTAGGGAAAAAGAACTTATTTTATCTTAATCCGTATGCAATAAAGCCCGGAGGCCACCGTTTCTTTAATGTAACGAAAGAAGAAATACTAAAAGGGCCTCCTATGATTGAAAACGACAAAACGGATACATCAAGGTCTATCTCCGACGAAGAACTGATGAAGAACGAAGTGATCGGCGACGATGCAGATCTGTATTATCTCGATTGCTATCTTTCGGACATTCTTGGAAAGGGATAATTTTAGGGTTAATTTTTGATGGGAGGAGGCGACAAGATATCTTGTCGCCTCCATTTTTTATACCGGTTTCATCCGACGACTACCGCCGGAGAGCCGCACGCCCACATCCTGTCACAACCCCTGCATCTCCTCGCGCGTGATATGCACCTCGACACCGCCCAGGGCATAGCATCCGATGTCGTAAGGATTATAGTAAAACGTAATGCCGTCCTCGGTCACTTCGAAATTCTCGGTCGTGGAAATGTATTCGGGAAAAAATCCCTGCGCCACCAGACCTTCGTCCCCCGTGACACCGAACTGTTCGTAAAGCTTGTTGCGGATCAACCCGATCAAAGCCTCCTGTCGTGCCGCATCGAACAAGTCGGACAAAGCCAGCTCATAACCACCCGCAATGGAATAATTATGGCAATTGATGCTGTACATACCGTGCGCACCGCCCGTATAGTTCGAACTCGAAATCGTATAGACCAGCAACGTATCCACCACACGGGCCTCGGACTCGACCGCCATCTCCATTTCGGTTTCCCACTGGGGTACCGACTCATCCAGGGTACCGATATACTCGTCCATGAACTGCCCGATAGACCAATCGACAGCCTCCTGCACCCCGCCCTGGAAATGCTCCAGTCCGAAGAAATAGAGCATATTGGATTCCTGGATCGCCTGCAATGCCGGAGCTTCGTCGGCATTGGCGATCGAGGTAAAGGCATACTGGAAGCGACAGGGTATTCCGCCGCGTACCGCTACGGTATCCGTCACCACGATATCGAATTGCGGCATCACGGTCTGCCGGCGGCACGATCCGAAAGTCAATCCGGCAAAAACAAGAAAAAGGAGAATCACACGTTTCATACGAATCCGAAATTTTTTCTAAACAAGATATAACGAATGTCCCATGCAGAACCGCATATAATCGGGTTATGCCCAAGTACATCCTATCTTCTACAAATGTACATAAAAAGACGGACGAACAAACGGCCCGAGAAAAAAACAACAGTTTTCACGAAAAAAAATTTGTAAATTCAAAACATCGTATTACCTTTGCAACACCAAATTTCAACGGTGGATTCATCTAAGGGTTAGGATACGTGCCTCTCACGCACGACATAGGGGTTCGAATCCCCTATCCACTACCAAGAGCGACTGTAATAGTCGCTTTTTTTATTACTGACTCTCCGGAGTAACGGGACAAGGGGAGGAGAACCCCATTCGAACAAACGGAGCAGCGAGACCCGGACGAACTCCGTTCGAGCCGCCGAGTCGTGACGTTTGAAGACAGGCGAAGCGAAATCAATTCCCTATCCACTACCGAAAACAACTGTAACAGGTCACTTTTTATTTTGCACTCCACGGCTCCGGTACAAAGACCGGGAATCCCGATTCGAACCGGATGCGCAACGGAGCAATGCAAAGACCGTTTATCTCGACGCAAGGCAGCGGCTCCCGATATAGAAGAAGCACACCTTGCCGTCCTTCGCCCACAACTCCTGCCCAAAAGTCGCCGAAATTAAAAACATTCCGAAATCCGATCGGCAAAAATCATAAATTTAAGATTAATGACCTGCACAAGCAATATTTCAGTTCAAACCGCTATCTTTGCAAGCGGATTAAATACATAATATATTTTTCGCATGCCCACCGTTTCGGTCATTGTTCCCAACTACTGTCATGCTCCCTATCTCGAGCAGCGTATCGAAAGTATTCTGCAACAAACGTTTCAGGACTTCGAACTGATTCTGCTCGACGATTGTTCGACAGACGGCAGCCGTGAAATTCTCGAACGATACCGCAATCACCCCAAAGTTTCCGGCATTTTTTATAATGAACGGAACAGCGGCTCGCCTTTCAAACAGTGGGAAAAGGGGCTGTCGAAAGCCAAGGGCGATTACGTGTGGATCGCCGAAAGCGACGACTTTTCCTCTCCCTGTTTTCTGGAACGGTGCGTCCGGATTCTCGACACCCGTCCGGATTGCAGCATAGTTTTCACCAGCAGCTATATCGTCGATTCCCACTCCCGGACCATACGGGAGGAGGCGCCCGTCAAATATCCCAAACACAAACAGATCCGATTCGGCAGCCGTTTCTTCCTCTACCGTTTTCTCTGCCCGAGGAACACCATCTACAACGCAGGAATGGCACTGGTGCGGCGCAGTGCGCTCCCCGCAGACGACAATTACACCCAATACCGTTATTGCGGCGACTGGCTGTTCTGGATACAGATCGTATCGGGGGGGGGGAAATGTCGTCTATCTTGCCGAACCCCTCAACTACTACCGGGTACATGACAGCAACACCACCGCAGAATCGATCGTCACGGGACGCAAGCACATCGAAACGCTCCGCATCCTCGAAGAAACCTTCCGGCTCATAGACCCGCCCCTGATCTGCCGCCTCTCGATCGCGGGCAAACACCTGCTGCGGATCCGCAAAGCCGCCGGCAGCCACTGGAACGAGGAGCCCTATCTCTCGGTCCGCCTCGCCTGGCGGGAGCGCTACCGTCATCCCCGGATGATAATGTTCTGGCACAAGGTGTTCAAAGATCTTCCCCGCAGTTTCGCCCGCTAAATTCGCCGGGAATCGATCCGGCAACGACCGGACAGCCCTCTAAAAATACCGCATTGGAGCGATACTTCCCATTTTTTTTACTATATTTCAGGCACTATTAGAAATTTATCATGACCCGTTGGCGGAATTAAATTAGCGCATATTTAATTCTTCCAATAGGGTTGTAATTTTTGTAGTTCATATATTGCAGGATTGTCAGTGCGCTAATTTTCCCGATAATTCGGGTAAACAATCCTTCTATATCTTTCGCATAATTTCGTTCAATCATAAACTGGTCACAGAGCTGTGAAAATAACGTTTCTATTCTTTTTCTTGCTTTTGCGAAGCACGTAAATGTCGGTTTCCCATCTTTTTGATTGCTTCTATACGGAACTTCCAATCTGATATGGGCGGTTTCAAAAAGGTTCAGTTGTACATCTGCGCTGATATATCCCCTGTCACCGATTACCCGACAATTTGAGTAGTCCTCTTTGACGTCTTTCAGATAGTGAATGTCATATACACTTGCTTTTGGCAGGTCAAAAGAGTGGATGACTCCACTTAATCCACATACGGCATGTAGCTTACAACCATAGTAATAGGCCCCTTGCGAGGCACAATAACCAAACGAGGGCGCTCTTTCTACATCTTTCTTACCCATAGAACATCGCTTGGCACGGGCAGGACGACAAACCTCTATTGGTTTTGAATCTATGCAGAAGTAGTCTTCACTGCCATCAATCGCTTCCGCAATCTTTCTACGAATGACGGAGCAAAGAGATGACGTGAATTTTCTCCTGTCATTATATTGCCGCCGAGATATCAAATGGGGAATCTCTGATTTATACTCTTGCAATTTAGCAAACAAAAGAGATTCGCTATCAATGCCAATGGATTCAGAAGCCATACCGAGAGCTATCACTTCCAAGTCAGAAAATTTCGGGACAGCGCCACATCGAGGTAGATTTCCACGTCCGTTGACTAAATTTCCTGCAAGCAGCTTGCATATATCGAAAATTTTTGCAAATATTGGACATAAGTTGTGCATAAACCGAGTGTGTATTGAAAGTTTGGCCACTTCTAATATACTACAATTCAATGATATGTACAACTTTTATTAGCCATTTATTTACTAATTTAATTCCACCAACAGGTATTTATCATCGTTTAACAACCTAAAAACTAAAAAAATTGTATGAACCGAAAACTTTACACCCGCATGCTGCAGATCCTATTTGCAGTTTTACTATCTCTGGCGACCGCCTGCGACGAAGACAACGGCGGCGGAAATGAAGATCCGAAACCCTCCAAATTCTCCGTCACACTTTCTGTCAAGGACGTTTCGGCTTCGACAGCCTCGGTTGAAACCACCCCGAATGACAATACCGTCCACTACTTCTGCGATGCCGTGACCAAAGCCGAATACGACAAGGCCGGTGAGGACGCATTCATTGCCGGGCTCCTTGAAAGCTATGAAGTTCAGCTCGAAGAGGGAGAGACCTTCGCACAATTCTGGGAGAAGAAATCCAAACGCGGCAAGGGGTCGTGGACACTGAGCGGACTCACGCCCCAGACCGAATACTACACGTTCGCGTTCGCCGTGGATACCAACTCGGGTGAAGTACTATCGAAGGTATTCCTTTCGGAAGCATTCACGACCGCCGACGCCCCCACAGGCGAAACGGGTCCGACCATCAACAGGCTCGAGGTGTCTCCCGCAGCCCAGGATCCCAAAACGAAACTCGAAATGGAGTTGCAAGTCACCGATGCGACGAAAATATATGCACTGATTATGCCCAAAGCCGAACTCGATGCGGTTACCGGAGGCGACGAGCAAACGCTCATCGCGACGGTTATGGGAAGCGTGTCGCCTCTGGAAGAGGAACAATTCGAACAGGCAATGGGGGAAGGCCTCACACTGCTCACAGAAAACCTTAAGCCCGGAATCGAATACCTCGCCTGCGTAGTAGCCCGCAACGACTATGCGACGGTAGTCAAACAGGTTTCAGCGACAACCGAAGGCGAGGAGGCTCCATCGGAAAGTCTGTACGACAGACTGCCCGGAAAATACAAACTGACCACCCGTGTGATGAATATCAACTCTTGCGAGTGGGTAGAAACCCCCGTCGAACTCATCGTGGAAATAGCCAAAGGTGTGAATGACGCGACAGAGAGCGAATACCGTGCGAAAAACCGACTGGTCATCAAGGGTATTTTCGGATTCGACAACGGCGACGGCACCGCCCAATTCAGCAGCCCCGAACAGATGATCTCGGACGGAATCTGGCCGGACGAGCAGTCTGCCAACAAGAATTATGGGCCCAAATGGTTCTTGGAGATCGACGAAAACGAACAGCTGAGCGTTCCGGCCGATTTGGAAATTCCGGTCATGGCGGACGACACTAAAACGGACTATCTTCTGGGGTACGAACCATTCTACCAAACCATCTACGACACTCCGGGGCAGACTTTTCCCGCGACAGTCGACGAAAAAGGCGTGATTACCGTCAACCCGTTCTTCGGAGAATACAGTCTCGAATACCATCCCACAATCGTAGCTGCCGACCAATCGGAGAATAAAACCGCGATCTTCGTTACTCAAGGCGGAATCAAACTCATTCCGATGAAATAATGGAACCCGACATATAACCGAAAAAAGATTCCCGCTTTTCGGCGGGAATCTTTGTAAGAAACGTCGTCCCAACCGTTCGGAAGACCGACTATGCCGCTTCGCAGCACGGCATTCTTCCCATATAGCCAAGTATATAAGCAACAAAAACATCGTTTAAAGAATACAGTTGCATAAAGATATGCAAAAGAACTCATGTATCGTTTTTATCTATTCCATCAATGAATTTCATCTTTCAAAAAAATTATGCCGTACGAACATAATGTTTGTGCGGCATAATATAAATCTTCAATCACATCTTATAACTCTTTTTTCCCATTTCCGGATGCAAATTGCACCGGAAATGGGAAAAAAGAGTTATTTTTGTAAGGTTTAACCTTTACCCCGACACAAATGCTCATCACCGTCATCGTTCCGATTTACAACATGGAAGCCTACTTGTGCACCAGCCTGGACCGCCTGTTGCAGCAAAGTTTCCAGGATTACGAAATCCTGCTCATCGACGACGGCAGCAAGGACTCCTCGGGCGAAATCTGCGACCGCTATGCCAGGGAACACTCCCGGATCCGGGTCGTCCACAAACCCAACGGAGGATTGAGCACGGCCCGCAACGCGGGTATCGAACACGCCCGGGGCGAATACCTGACCTTCTGCGATCCCGACGACTGGGTCGATGCAGACTACCTGCAACAATTCGTCGAAGCAGGCATGGACGAACATACGCTGCCCGTGACAGGCATCCTGCAACACCGGGAAGGCAAATCGGACCGGCGGCTGACAGCGCCTGCCATGGACGTACAGGGCCAAGCCTGCACGGAAGCCATCGTCGCCCTGCGGCGGCACGACATGCTGGGATTCACCGTCAATAAATTGCTGGTCAAACGGATCATCGACGAGAACGGGCTCCGCTTCATCGAGGGGCTCTCGCACCGGGAAGACGAAATCTTCCTCCTGCAATACATTCCCCACGTTTCGCGCATCGTCATCAACGAAAAAACGCCCTACCACTACCGGGTCCTCGGCAGCGGCCTCTCCAAAAAACGCAAGCCGACGGAGCTGATTCTCCGTGTTTCCCGCCAGCTACACGACCTTTTCCTACAGGCCGCACCTACCCCGGAAGGGCGTTATGTCGCAGCCCGCATCCGGTTACAACAATGCTGCGAAGCGGTCGCGGCGTCGAAAACGAACGAGGAGCTGCATATTGCCGCGAAAGCGGCCCGCAATGCCCGCGAAGAGTATCTTTCGACCTTCGACCCCGCGTTTCTCACCGACCGCCGGGATCGGAAAGTCGCAGCCCGCAGCCGGTGGGTCTTCGCCCTCGGAGCTCTCTCCGGCAGGCTGCTTCGACGCCTCACCCGATTGATTCACATATAAACCCGCTGCATCATGTCGAAATACGATTACCTGATCGTCGGAGCCGGACTTTTCGGCGCAGTCGCAGCTTACCGGGCCGCACGGTCCGGTAAGAAAGCGCTGGTCATCGACCGACGGCCCCACACGGGCGGAAACGCTTACTGCGAGGAGCGCGAAGGCATCCGCGTCCACAAATACGGCGCCCACATCTTCCACACCTCCAACCGCGAAGTGTGGGAGTTCGTGAACCGCTTCGTCGAATTCAACAACTACATCAACTCCCCGGTGGCCAACTACAAGGGCAAGCTCTACAACCTGCCTTTCAACATGAACACTTTTTACGCCATGTGGGGCGTTACCACGCCCGCCCAGGCAGCGGAGATGATCGACCGTCAGCGTCACGAAGCAGGCATTTCGGAGCCCCGGAACCTCGAAGAACAGGCCATCTCGCTGGTCGGCATCGACATCTACGAACGGCTCGTGAAAGGTTACACCGAAAAACAGTGGGGACGCGACGCCACCCAACTGCCGGCATTCATCATCAAACGCCTGCCGGTGCGCTTCACCTTCGACAACAACTACTTCAACGACCGCTGGCAGGGTATCCCCATCGGCGGCTACAACAAACTCGTGGACGGATTGCTCGCAGGCGTCGAGGTGCGCTGCGACACCGATTTCTTCGCCGACCGCACGCACTGGGAAAGCCTCTGCGACCGCATCGTTTTCACGGGCCGCATCGACGAATACTACGATTTTAGACTCGGAGAGCTGGAGTACCGCTCGCTGCGCTTCGAACACGAAACGCTCGACACCCCCAACTATCAGGGCGTCGCCGTAATGAATTTCACCGAGCGCGAAATTCCCTACACCCGGATCATCGAACACAAGCATTTCGAACCGGGCGGCGATCAGCCCCGCACGATCATTACCCGGGAATACCCGGCCCCGTACGAACATGGAGCCGAGCCCTACTACCCCGTCAATGACCAGCGCAACACGAAACTTTACGAAAGCTACAAGGCGTTGGCCGACCGGGACCGGAAAGTCATCTTCGGCGGCCGACTCGGAGAATACCGCTACTACGACATGGACAAAGTGATCGAAAGCGCTCTCAAACTTACCCTTTAGAAAAATGAGCAAAACCGTCATCCTGGTCTGCGCCCACAAGCAGGACGCATGCCTCAAAACCCCGCCCTACCAGCCCGTTCAGGTCGGACGGGCTATTTCGCAAACGGAACTTCCGTTCGCCGTCGGCGACGACACGGGCGACAACATCAGCGACCGCAACCGCCACTACTGCGAACTCACGGCCCACTACTGGGCCTGGAAAAACCTGCACGACGCAGACTACATCGGGTTGAACCACTATCGCCGCTATTTCGACTTCGAAGGCGGTTCGGCCTGCTCGCTGCGGACGGTTCGCTCGGAAGCCTTCTTCTCGGCACCGCATCCGGTCCCCGACTTCGACCGCCTCTTCAGCCGCTGCGATATCGTCATGGCCCGGCCGAAGATCTATCCCTACAACCTCTACACGGATTATTGCAAGTGCCACATCGAAAGCGACCTGCTGACCGCACGGCAGGTGATCGCAGAAAAATATCCGGCCTACCTGCCGGATTTCGATCGGGTGTTCTTCCGCAACAACCGCCTCTCGCATTTCAACATGTTCGTCCTGCCGCGCGAGCGGTTCGAGGCTTACTCGGCATGGCTGTTCGATATTCTGTTCGAGGTGGAGCGGCGGATCGAGATTCAGGACGACCCCGTGCAGGGACGCGTGATGGGGTATTTGAGCGAACGGTTGCTCTCGGTATGGGTCCGGCACAACCGGCTGAAGATTTGCTACAAAACCGTTCTGATGGTCAATGACCAGAAGCGAAAAGGGCTGGGCAAGCACCTTTTCCATACGACGGTCAATACTCTGGCGTACTGGATCACTTATCCGCTGCGGCGCCGCTCGCCGCGCCGGGCAGCGGAATAATCTGCTGCCAGAAGCGCCACATCCGGGGCTTCGACCAGCTATGGCACCCCATCGGCAGGCGACTGCCGCACAAACGGTAGCAATAGCGGGGATTGGTGTCGAACGCGAACCGCAGCGCCTCCTCCTGCGAAGGATAACGAAACCCTTCGGGAACGACGGCCCAGAAAACATCCTCGTTGCCCAGGTGGTTGCCCATCGAGCAAAACCGCTCGATCTCGTCGCCGTACCTTTCGCAGGCGGCCCGGAAGCTCTCCACGCGGCGCAGCGAAAGACCTCCGTTTCCGATCTTCCCGTAGAGCGACTGCCGGATCATCCGGCCCGCCCGCTGTGCGCGGCGAAGCCTCCATCGCAGGTATTGCTTCAGAATCGGCAGATCATACACTTTGCGGCGGACCCAGGGAGCGGCCACACAGTCGTATCCCCTGCGGCACCAGTCGCCGAGTTCGTCCCGGAAAATCCAGGCGTCGGTATGGCAGATCAGGAGATATTCGTAATCGCGGAACAACTCGTAGAATCCGGCCGAAAGCATCATCCGGTTGTATCCCGCAATCCCGTTCTTGCGGCCCAGCCATTCGTCCGACACCTCCCGAACCGGCAGTCCGGAGAACTCACGCCGGATCGCCGAGCAATCCATACCGCAGGGAACCAAGAGTTCGACCGGATAATTTTCCTGTAACACCCCAACAGTCTGCCTCAACGACGCCCGTTCCCAGACGGTCAATTCCGGCCGATAAACAGGAACGACGACCACCACTTCCTTCTTATCCATACGCTATTTTTTCAAATAATTTACAACGGCATCGGCAATACGCTCGCCGTCAAGCGCCGCCGAGATGATTCCGCCGGCATACCCAGCTCCTTCGCCCGCAGGGAAAAGCCCGGCGACCTCGGGGTGCATCAGCGTCTGCGCATCGCGCGGAATCCGCACGGGGGTCGAGGTGCGGGACTCGACGCCCACGACCAACGCTTCATTGGTCAGGA
>ENA-OURV01001374-OURV01001374.1-human-gut-metagenome-genome-assembly--contig:-NODE-1374-length-19235-cov-5.624609_pt1 | contig 19235 bp, 14 predicted proteins | sample MGYA00242141_ERZ509072 | MGnify/ENA primary metagenome ERZ509072 (study PRJEB26280, sample SAMEA2338763) | human gut metagenome | biome: human gut; feature: human-associated habitat; material: faeces... | reverse complement strand
CCATCCCAGAAATGGCAAAACTGCTCGGTGTTCCAAGAGAAAAGGTCTACTGGATGGCTCCTCCTGCTTTACCGTGCTGGAGGAATGCGACCTTGCGTATAGGACGGCGGGGGAGAACATTGCCCAGGGCTATGCCAGCCCCCAGGAGGTCATGAAGGGCTGGATGAGCTCCGAAGGACACCGGGCGAATATCCTCAACGATGGCTTTTCCATGCTGGGGGTGGGGTATGATTCCGCCACCCGGAGCTGGGTACAGGTCTTTGCCGGATAGCCGGATATAAAAATGAATATACCCCCATATGTGATTTTTCAGGAGGCTTTTTGCGGAAAAGCCTCCTTTTTCGTGGTTTTGCCAAGAAAACGGTTGGGACAAGCCGTTATTTTATTCACAATCATGCAAGAATTATATTGACTTTTGGCATAAAACGCGCTATAATGATTATATGTTATGTACTGTGGGCGGTCATGCGTCCGTCCTGGGCGGACAGTGGCCCCATCAAATTCAACGGAGGTTATCTACAATGAGCAGAGTTTACAATTTCAGCGCAGGTCCGGCGACCCTTCCTGAGGAAGTTCTCAAGCGCGCAGCTGATGAGCTGCTGGAATACGGCGACAGCGGTCAGTCCGTAATGGAAATGTCCCACCGTTCCAAGGAATACCAGGCAATCATCGATGACTGCGAGGCAAGACTGCGCAAGGTGATGTCCATTCCCGACAACTATAAGGTACTGTTTCTCCAGGGCGGCGCATCCTCTCAGTTTGCGATGATCCCCCTGAATCTGATGAATAAGACCGGCAAGGCGGATTTCGTCATCACCGGTCAGTGGGCAAACAAGGCATACTCCGAGGCTGCAAAGCTCTGCGGCGCAGAAAACTGCAACATTGTCGCTTCCTCCAAGGATAAGACCTTCTCCTACATTCCGGAGCTTGACAAGTCCAAGTTCAACCCCACCGCAGATTACTTCCACATCTGCCAGAACAACACCATCTACGGCACCCGGTTCGCTGAACTGCCGGATACCGGCAATGTGCCCCTGGTGGCTGACCTGTCCTCCTGCATCCTGTCCGAGCCGATTGACGTAAGCAAGTACGGCATGATCTACGCAGGCGCACAGAAGAACATGGGCCCTGCCGGTCTGACAGTTGTCATCATCCGTGAGGATCTGATCGGCAATGCCAAGGAAGGCACTCCCACCATGTTCGACTACAAGACCCATGCAGACAACGGCTCCATGTACAATACGCCTCCCACCTACGGCATCTACATTCTCAAGCTGGTGCTGGAATGGATTGAGAAGATGGGTGGTCTGACCGCTATGAAGGAGCACAACGAGAAGAAGGCTGCCATTCTGTACAACTTCCTGGACAGCTCCAAGCTCTTCAAGCCCACCGTACAGGGCAAGGATCGCTCCCTGATGAACGTGCCCTTCGTAACCGGCGATGCCGACCTGGACGCAAAGTTCGTGGCAGAGGCAAAGAAGAACGGCTTCATCAACATCAAGGGTCACCGGAGCGTGGGGGGTATGCGTGCTTCCATCTACAACGCAATGCCCATCGAAGGCGTGGAGAAGCTGGTTGCATTCATGAAGAAGTTCGAGGCTGAAAACGCCTAAGGATACACGGAAACAGGAGGGTTATCATGTTTCAGATTCAGACACTCAATAAAATTTCCAAGGTAGGCACCTGCCGCCTGGACGCTGCAAAGTATACCATTGCTGACGCACCGGAGAATCCGGATGCAATCATGGTTCGTTCCGCCGCTATGCACGATATGGAATTCGGCAGCAATCTGCTTGCCATTGCCCGTGCAGGTGCCGGTGTGAACAATATTCCCGTTGACAAGTGCGCAGAGCAGGGCATTGTTGTATTCAACACCCCCGGCGCAAACGCAAACGCTGTAAAGGAGCTGGTAGTCGCAGGACTGCTGCTGTCCTCCCGGAAGATCTCCGAGGCTATGGCTTGGGTTCCCTCCCTCAAGGAGGAGGGCGACAATGTAGGCAAGCTGGTGGAGAAAGGCAAGAGCCAGTTCGCAGGGCCGGAGATCAAGGGCAAGACCTTGGGTATCATCGGTCTGGGCGCCATCGGCGCACTGGTTGCAAACGTTGCCATTGACCTGGGCATGAAGGTCATCGGCACAGACCCGTTCCTGTCCGTTGGGGCTGCACTCCGTCTGTCCCCGGCAGTACAGGTTGCCAAGTCTGCGGATGAGGTACTGGCTGCGGCAGATTATCTGACCCTGCACGTTCCCTGCAATGCAGACACCAAGGGCTTTATCAACGCTGCTGCCATTGCCAAGATGAAGGACGGCGCAAGAGTGCTGAACTTCGCAAGAGGCGAGCTGGTCAACGATGCTGACATGATCGCAGCACTGGAAGCCGACAAGATCGCTTGCTATGTGACCGACTTCCCCAACGCCAATACCATCGGCGTAAAGAATATCATTGCGATCCCCCACCTGGGTGCATCCACCCCGGAGAGCGAGGACAACTGCGCTATGATGGCTGCGGATGAGCTGTCCGCATACCTGGAGCAGGGCAATATCATCAACTCCGTTAACTTTCCCAACGCAGAAATGCATGCAAACGGCACCAAGCTGTGTGTGCTGCACAAGAATGTGCCCACCATCATTGCACAGATCACTTCCGCTCTGGGCGATGCAGGCAAGAACATTGACAACATGGTCAATGCCAGCAAGAAGGACAACGCTTACACCATGATCGACGTTGCCGGCGATGTAGCCGACAGCATTGTTGACACCGTAAAGGCAATTGACGGCGTCATCCGTGTGCGTGTAATCGCATAATCCCTTCCGGATATACCAAGCGCCCGTTCCCTGAATTGGGAACGGGCGCTTTTTGGCAACACCGCACAAAGCCGCCAGGCGTGCTTTGTGCGGTGTTGCCTTTTGTGTTGCCCTTGATTACGGATTGATCCGGACGCTCTTTCTGCCTCCCTGGGTGGATACGCTGCCGCAGCGGGTGCCTACGTCAATGACGCTGGCTGCCAGCATGGTCATATCCAGCTCCGCATCCTTCAGCAGAATGGAGCCTGCCCCCCTGGGATCCCCGATGCCGGCGATTTCCGAGCCTTCGCAGTTCAGGGCGATGTTGGCACCGTCCACCACCGTGTTGATGCTGCCGTCAATGGTGCCGATGGCGGAGCAGAACCGGGCGTTGATAGCCATGCTCACGGAGGCGTCCCGGATGTCGATGCTGCCGACGCCCTTTTCCAGGGAGCCGATGCCCACGGACTTGTTGCCGGTGCCCCGGAAATCCACCCGGGCGTTGACTGCGATGTCCACGCTGCCCCGGAAGGAGCCGATGCCCACGGCACTTGCCGCATCCGCCGTCAGCGCCAGATCACAGTCGGATACCTCTACCTGGGCGTTCCCCTCCCGGCTGCCTACGCAGATGCCTGCGATGCCGGAGGTGATGATGCTGATTTCTCCGGACAGCAGCCGGATCCGGGAGCCGGATTCATTCAGACCGCCCCCGATGCCTACGCACTGCTCCCCGTTGGTGTTCAGCGTCACCCTTCCCCCGGTGGCAAGGGTAATATTGCCGTAGCCGTGCTCCAGGTCATTGCCGATGCCGAAGCTGTTGGAGCGGTCTGTGTTGATGGTCAGATCCCCGTCCCCCACAATGGTGATGGAGGAGCCCTCCGGCACATAGATGCCGATATGCTCCAGCGTATTGGTTCCCTCCAGCACCAGGGTCAGACTGCACATCTCTCCCAACTGGATGGAGGGACTGTCCACCCCACGCAGGTTCACATCCTGCAAGGTCAGGGTGCAGTCCAGTCCGTCCTCGATCTTCAGCACCATGTTGGAGGTATGCGCCGCTTCTCCCACAATGGTCAGGCACTGCTCCCGGATGAGGATATCCGTGTAATGCTCCAGCGCCAGCCGGATCAGCTCCACGCTTTCGTCGCTTTTGGCGGTGTAGCTGCGGCTGGCAAAGGTGCGGGTCTCCAGATTGAAGCTGATGATCTCGTTCTGGACGGTCTTGGAAATCTGCCGCAGCAGCACGGGCTTGGGCCGGGAGGTGTAGAACCCCTGGATCAGATCCGCCCCCAGTTGGATCACCGTCCGCAGCTCCTGCCGGGTCTCCACGCATTCCGCAATGACGGAAATGCCGTTTTCGTGGGCAAAGCTGATGATATCCGACACCAGCCGCTGCTTTTTGGAGTCGTTCTCGATGCCGCTGATGAGGGCACGGTCGATCTTCACATAATCCGGCATCATCAGCAGCAGACCGGAGGTGTTGGAGTAGCCTGCCCCGTAGTCGTCAATGGCAAACTGGCACCCCAGGGTGGTACACCGTGCCTTCAGCGTGTCCACCAGGTCGCTGTCCACATCGCTCTGCTCCGTAACCTCGATCACGATATTTTCCAGAAGCTCCCCGTAGGTGGTATGGAGCAGGTCAAAGTCCGTTTCCGTCAGCAAATGATCCGGGATCCCGTTGATGAACAGCTTCTTGTCGGAAAGTGCCTCCTGATGCTCGGTGAAGGCGTGCATGGCGTTGAACAGGGTGGCATGCTCCACCGCATACAGCCGCTTGTTCTGTTCGGCGATCCGCAGGATCTGGGTGGCGGTCAGAGGCAGATCCCCTGCACGCATCAAAATTTCAAAGGCGAAGATCTCACCGGTCTTGGCGCTGACGATGGGCTGAAAGTGATAGGTAAAGGCGTTGTCGCTGACCAGCCGCCGGAATAGCTGCAATTCCCGGAACTGGGTCTTGTCCGCCTCATACCGGGCTTTGTTGAAGGCGCAGATATCCTTCCGCTCGTTCATGGCCTCAAACACGGAGAAGTTGGCGTGGTTGATGAGGGCGTCCAGATCATGGCTGCCGGCGGTGCGCACCGAGTACCCCAGACTGATGGTCAGGGCGTCGCTGGCATCGATTTTCAGCACCTCGCCGAAATCGTCTGTGATGACGCAGCCGGAAATGGCAGCCCGCATGCGCTGAAAGATCGTGCCTGCCTGCTCTGCGGCACTGCCCCCTACATATACCATGAATTCCTTGTAGGAGCGCATGCCGATGATGACCTGGGGGGAGGAGAAGCGCCGGAGCGCCTGGCTGATGGCGATGACGCACCGGTCATTCTGACTGTAGCCGTACTGCTGGGCGATCTGCTCAATGCCGTGTACATGGAGGATGGCAAGATACCCTGCCCCCGGACACTCCCGCATGCACTGCTCCGTGCGGCGGATAAAGGCGCTCCGGTGGTACAGGTGGGTCAGAGGATCGTATTCCCCTGCGTCCTGGTACGTGGGGCAGAACACATCGTTGTAGTGGGTAATGTCCTGGACAAAGCCCATCCAGCTCTGGGCGTCCCGTTCCACAAAGCTGAGCCGCAGCTGGATCTGCTCGCTGCCTACGTTGTACTGGTAGACCTGGTTTTGCCGTGCCACCGGGTTCCGGGTAATGTCCTGCATCACCTGGGTGAACCGGTCGTGGGAGAGAAGCCCGTTTGCATGCTCCTTCTGGATATGCAGGATCCGGAAGGCATTGTCGTCCAGGTACGCCTCCCGGGTGGTGTGGATATATAAAAATGCGCCCATATAGGGGAACAGCTTCTGGAAGATCTCCCAGTCGTGATCCGTGGGACTGGAAGTGTGCTTGGACAGGTCAAAGATCATAGGGTACCTCGCTTCTGTATAGGTCATATGGTTCGCCTTTATTATACTACGCTCCGGCACAATTGTCAACATTTCCAGTTTTATCTGGCGATGGCGGAGGAATTCGGGCAAGGCGCACAATTTTCCAGCGGAATTTCATATAGTTTGTACATGGACGGTTCCACACATCCGTGCTATAATGAGGCAATATCAGACCCCGCAGAGAGAATGGAGTGTTGCATATGAACGAACAGAATACCCCTTGTACCGGGGCACAGACCGCCGCCCGGATGCATATCGGCTGGAATCTGGGGAACACCCTGGACAGCTTTGCCCCGGACAAGGGACTGGCGGCGGAAACCGCCTGGTTCAATCCTCCTGTTACCCGGCAGGTGCTGCAAGCCGTGGCGGATGCAGGCTTTGACGTGATCCGGATCCCGGTGACCTGGTCGGGGCATTTCGGTGCCGCCCCCGGATACAAGCTGGAGGAGGCATGGCTGGATCGGGTGGAGCAGGTGATCCGCTGGGCAATGGAGCTGGATGTGTATGTGATCCTTGACATGCACCACGATGGCTCCGCCATACCCAGTCCCCATGCCTGGCTGGTGCCGGATGCCGCCCACATAGAGGGGGTACTGCCGGTGTTCACTGCCCTGTGGAAACAACTGGCGGAGCGGTTTGGCGCATACGGGGACAAGCTGATCTTTGAGGGTATGAACGAGCCCCATTGCGGCAGCGACTGGGTGGGGAATCCGGAGCGGTACCAGGCAGTAAACCGGCTGAACGATGCCTTTGTCCGGACTGTCCGGGCATCCGGGGGGATCAACCAGACCCGGAAGCTGCTGCTGCCCACCTATGCCGCCTCTCCAAAGCAGGCAGCCATTGACGCACTGGTGCTGCCGGAGGATCCCTACCTGCTGGCATCCGTTCACGCCTATATCCCCACGGAATTCTGTTTCCCTGCCCGGGAGGTGAACTGGGCTGCTCCCAGAACCCAGTGGGGCACACCGGCGGATCACGCCCAGCTGACTGATCTGTTTGACCGGCTGGCAAAGCGGTTCCCGGAGCAGGGCATTCCCCTGCTGCTGGGGGAATTTGCGGCTGTCAGCAAGCCGGATGATGCCCAGCGGCTTGCCTGGGCGGAATACTACGTCCGGGAGGCTGCACGCCGTGGGATCCGGTGCCTGTGGTGGGATGATACCAGCGGCAGGGAGGAGTGCATGGGTCTGCTGGATCGGAACACCTGCCAGTGGCGGTATCCGGAGCTGGTACAGACTCTGATCCGGGCAGCGTATGCCTGAAAAAAGAAAAAGGACTATGCACGCAGAGCGCACATAGCCGGAAAACAAAGCAAACGATAAAATGGGGGAATTGGGGATTTTTCAATCCATGACAAAGTATAATACATAAGTCTTAAAATAATCTTAAAAATCCGGGGCAAAAAAATTGCCGTGGCATACACGGCGAAATGATCTTAGAGGGGGGTATGTGCATAGCATACCCCCATTTGCTTACGACAACACTGCGCAAAGCCGACAGGCGAGCTTTGTGCGGTATTGCCTTAAAAATCCAGGGCAAAAAATTGCCGTGGCATCTACGGCGAAATGATCTTAGAGGGGGGTATGTTTATAGCATACCCCCATTTGCTTAAAATAATCTGAAGCCGGTCCGGCCGCATCAATTTACGTTCATATACAGCAGGGCTGCGCCGATGTGGATGGCGGCGGTGAGCACCAGGGGCCATGCCCCGATGGCGATCCTGCCGCAGCGCAGGCTCTGCCGGGGGGTATTGTCCGGCAGCCGCTCCTTGATGAGGGTGTACACGAACAGCACAGCGCCGCCCACCAGAATGATAATGGCGGTAAGCCCGGAGAATACGTTGGCAAGCTCCTGGTCAAATTCGTTCAGCAGGGAGGTGAGCATGCTGTAGGAATTGATGGTGAAATGCACCACGATACAGGGGATGATGGAATCGTGCTTGGTGGCAATGTATCCCAGAAGGATGCCAACCAGGAAGGTGAGGATGCCCTGGGCGATGTTTTCGTGGGCAAGGGAAAAGAACAGGGCGCTCATGAAGATGCCGAAGCGCTGGCTCACCCGGGACATGACCTTCAGGAAAAAGCCCCGGTACAGCAGCTCCTCGGTGATGGGCGCTACCAGGCAGGTGCTGAGAATCATGGCGGCAAGCTGCAATTTGCTGCCGGACAGGCTGAAATCCGGGGTGTAGGTGCCATAGCCCCCCTTGACCAGCAGATCGTCCACAAAGGTGGCAAGCAGGGCGGATGCCAGCTGTAAAAACAAACCCAGCCCCATATACCGGAGCATGGTGGGCACGGTGAGCTTCTTGGTCTGGAACAAAGATCCGATTGGGATCTTTGCCCATCGGCAGCCCAGCAGGAACAGCCCCGTATTGCCCAGCAGGAACACAAAGGTGTTCAGCGCCATGGACAGGGAGGAATTGCTGATGTAGCTGCTGACGATGGAGTCGTAATTGTCCGGCAGGGTGCCGTTCAGGTGCCGGTCCACCCCGGACAGCACCAGGGGGAAGATGGTGTACAGGATCGTGGCGATCACATTGGTGGCAACCAGGTGCAGCAGCAGGATGCCGCCTCCCAGGTTGTAGAACCGGCGGATGTTTGCACGCTCCAGCTTGGCAGGCAGCACCGGCAGTTCATATCCGGGGGCTGTGATGGGGGGGAGAATATCCGAATAGTCCAGATTATAATCACGGTTTTCCGTGGGATTGTCAAAGGGATTTCTGGGATCGATCCCGGAAGGGGTTGTGGTTTGTGGTTCCTGCATAATGCCCTCCTTGTATAGCTTGTGATACTTCTAGTATATACTTTTTTATCCCGTTCGTCAAGGCGGCAGATACGCAAAAAGCCGGACAGCATGCGCTGTCCGGTATTCGTTCAGAGAATAAAGCAGATCAGACCGTTGCAGCCCTCGTTGATGACCCGCTCCAGTGCCTCCTGCAGCTTCATCCGGGCCTCCACCGGCATTTTGTACAGCTTGTTTTGCAGCCCCTCGTTCATCAGATCGTGGAGGGACTTGCCGAAAATGTTGGATTCCCACAGCTTTGTAGGATTCTCCTCGAACTCCTGCAGCAGGTAATCCACCAGTTCCTTGCTCTGGGCCTCGGAGCCCACGATGGGGCTGATGGTGGTATTGATGTCCGCCCGCATCAGATGCAGGGAGGGGGCGGATGCCTTCAGGCGCACCCCGTATTTGCCCCCCTGCCGGATGATCTTGGGCTCCTCCAGGGACAGCTCCGTAATATCCGGCATCACGATGCCGTAGCCGGTGGCTTCTACCTCCGCCAGGGCGCTTTCCAGCTTGCCGTATGCCTTCTTCACCCGGCTCAGCTCCAGCAGCACCGGCAGCAGGTCGCTTTCCGAGCCGATGTCCAGTCCGGTTGCCTCCCCCAGAATCTGATAGAACAGTCCCGGCTCCAGGCGCACCCCCACGGTGACGGAGCCGCAGCCCAGGTCAATGTCCCGGACTTTTGCGTCGGTGATCTGGGGACAGCTGATGTGCTCGCACAGCCCCCGTGCGTCCCGGACAGTGACCAGCTCCGATGCTGCTGCCCGGATGGCGCCGAATACGGACTCCCGGAGCCAGTGATCCGGTGCCAGCTCCGTGATCCAGCCGGGCATCTCCACCCGGATCTCCTTGACCGGGAAGGCGTAGAGGATCTGGGTGATGATGCTGCGGATATCCGTTTCCGTCAGCTCCAGACAGCTGACCGTGATCACCGCCGCTCCGTATGCCTGCCGCATCTGCTCGCACAGCGCCAGGGCGTCCTCGCTTTCCGGATCCGTACAGTTCAGCAGCACCACAAAGGGCTTCCCCAGCTCCTGCAGCTCCCGGATCACCCGCTGCTCACACTCGGCGTACTCGCTGCGGGGGATATCCGAAATGGAGCCGTCCGTGGTGACCACCAGTCCGATGGTGGAATGCTCCGAGATCACCTTCCGGGTGCCCACCTCCGCCGCCATGTTGAAGGGTACCTCCTCCTCGAACCAGGGGGTGGCGACCATGCGGGGGTTCTCGTTTTCGATGTATCCCAGGCTGCTGGGCACGATGTACCCCACGCAGTCAATGAGCCGTACCCGGAGCCGTGCACCCTCCTCCGGGGTGATCGCCACCGCATCCTCCGGGATGAACTTGGGCTCGGTGGTCATAATGGTTTTTCCGGCGGCGGACTGGGGCAGCTCATCCATCGCCCGCTCCCGTTTATATTCCCCCTGGATGTTGGGGATCACCAGGGTCTCCATGAACCGCTTGATAAAGGTGGATTTGCCGGTGCGCACCGGCCCCACCACTCCGATGTAAATGTCGCCGTCCGTGCGGCCCGCAATGTCTGCGTAAATATCCTGTGCCATTCGGTTACCTCCTGTCCACCAAGGGAATGAGGAGCATGCCGTTTTCCGTCAGCCGCTCCTGGGTCAGATCGTTCTCCTCCACAATCGCCTGGATGGAGGTGCTGTACTTTTTGGCAATGTCCCACACTGTCTCTCCTGCGGTGCCGTAATACAGCAGCAGTGCGCAGTTGTCCTTCGGGGCGATCCGCTCCTCCTGGTCGATATGCACCTCCGTCAGCAGGGGCATGGAGCGCAGCACCTGGGTATCCGCCAGGATCCGCAGCTCCGGCTGCAACACCACTGTATCCGAGCCGGTGAGGGTGTAGGAGCAGGCAGGGATCTGTACCTGCACCTGGGCGGCGGTACAGTCCTCCGGAGCAGGCAGCATCCGGGTAAAGGGGAATTCCTGTTCCAGCATCACCGGGGCGGTGCTGTCGCTCTGGGCAAGCACGCTGCACGCCAGCATGCCGCTGACCTCGATGCTGCCGCTTTCCGGCAGGACTCTTGCGCCCATGTTCCGGGGGGTACACCATACGTCATATACCCGGCGGATCTCCCCCTCCTTGCTGACCAGGGTGCATCGCTCCGCACCGCTGTCGGATACGGGTGCGCCGCAGCCGGAAAGCCGCACGGGAGCGGCGGTATAACTGCAGGGATGCAGGGTGGAGAATACGTCCGTGACCAGCTCCGTGACTGCGGTTTTTACCGCCGTGCATACCAGACGGATCCGCAGCTCACATTGAATGCTCCGTGCCTCCCCGTCATTTTTCGCCGCCGGCGTGATCTCACAGCCTGCAAGCTCCGGCCGGACAGTGCAGGAAAAGGCGTCGTCGATGCCCTCCAGATCCACGATCTGGCTGTAGGGCAGGGTAAACTGCATGGATTCCATGCCTCCCTCGCAGCTGTACAGCAGCCGCACCACTGCGTCCCCCTTTGCCGCCAGCTTTCCGGCTATGATCCGGGCGTCTCCTCCCAGCAGCTGCACATCCGTCCGGAGGATCTGCAATGCCGCCGGCTTTGCCTCCCCCAGCTCCGCCACCTCGCTGAGGGTGAAGGTGCGTACCCCGTGGAGCCGCCGGGCGGTATAGGTTACAGGCTCCTTCCGGGTCTGGGCGTGGAGTCCGAAAATGTCCCCGATCACCTCCTGCTGACTGCCGCAGGTGGCACGGATCCGGACGGACACCGCTCCCCGCAGGTCGATGCGCCGCTGGTTTACTGCCCGGCAGTTCACATAGTCCGGCTTGGGGATCAGCTCTGCGGCGATGCCCTCGCACTGTCTGCCCAGCTCCACCGTCCGGGTGTAGCACAGCTTCTGCCGCACACAGTGTACCGCCGGGCTGTCCTGGGCGCAGTACAGCACACAGATCTCCACGCACAGCTCGTAGGTCAGCACGCCGTCGCTGATGGCGTAGCTTTCGATCCGGGGCTCCATCCGTGCCTGGATGATCCGGAAGATCTCCGGGAAGTAATCCGGCAGAATATAATCAAGCTCCGTGCTCTGCTCCTGCACGCCGCTGTACAGCTCCTCACACACCGTAATGACTTCCCTGTTCACCTTCAATTCCATCTGGGTACCTCCTTCTGCTTTTTCGCTTACGGAGCATATATATTCGGACGTGTTGGGGCTTATGTCATCCGGCGGGAATTTTTCCGCAGTAAATGTGACATTCGGTCATAGATTTCCCCCTCCCATCCGTTGACACCTGCCGGGAATTATGCTACAATGGTAAGCGATACGGCAGGGCTTTTCCGGCTGCCGGACAGAAAAAACAGGGCGGCACTGTGCAGAGCTGTGTGGCGCTGTCATCAGAACCCTGCCTGCCCCGCCGTGCAGCCAGTGTGTTCACACCGGTCTCCCAAGCGCAGCGGATTCTGGTGCATCCTCTCAGTCTGACGGCGGAGAAACGGAGTATTTCTATGAAATTTTCTGACGGATTCTGGCTCAACCAGAGAGGCTACGAGGTGGATTACGCCGTACAGGCTTACGAGGTAACCACCACAGACCATTCCATTACGCTGTTGGTGACTCCCCAGACCATTTATAACCGTGCCATGACCCTGGGGGGCGTGACCCTGGAGATCACCTATTCCTCCACCCAGGAAAACGTGATCCGGGTATCCATCCAGCACTTCAAAGGGGTGCTGCACAATGAGCCCAAGTTTGAACTGCATGCGGACCAGGGCTACACCCCGAAGATCACCAACGAACAGGACTATGCGGAGCTGATCTCCGGGGATACGGTTCTGCGGATCAGCAAGGGACAGAACTGGGACGTTTCCTATACCTACAAGGGCAAGCGGCTCACCGGCGGCGCATGGCGCTCCACCTCCTACATCCAGGAAAACCAGTTCCGGGCGGAGAACCGGCGCCACGCCAAGTGCGACGATACCTTCTGGAGCGATCCGGCGGATCCCCGCAGCACCTACATCCGGGAGCAGCTGACCCTCAGCGTGGGAGAATGCATCTACGGCTTCGGTGAAAAGTTCACCACCTTTGTGAAGAACGGGCAGACCGTGGATATCTGGAATGCGGACGGCGGCACCTGCAGCGAGCAGAGCTATAAATCCATCCCCTTCTACATTTCCTCCCGGGGCTACGGCGTATTCGTCAACAGCCCGGATCGGATCAGCTACGAGGTTGCGTCCGACACGGTGTCCAAGGTGTCCATCACCAAGCCCGGGGAATTTTTAGAGTATTTCCTCATCGGCGGCGAGAATCTGCAGCAGGTGCTGTCCAACTACACCACCCTCACCGGCAAGCCCGCCCTGCCGCCGGCAAACACCTTCGGGCTGTGGCTGTCCACCTCCTTTACCACTACCTATGACGAGGAAACCGTCACCTCCTTCATTGACGGCATGGCGCAGCGGGATATCCCCCTGCAAATGTTCCACTTTGACTGCTTCTGGATGAAGGAATACGAGTGGACAAGCTTCCGGTGGGATACCACCCAGTTCCCGGATCCGCCGGCAATGCTCAAGCGGCTCAAGGATCGGGGTCTGGGCATCTGCGTGTGGATCAACCCCTACATTGCACAGCGCTCCTGCCTGTTTGACGAGGGCGTGGAGAAGGGCTACTTCATCAAGAACCCGGACGGCAGTGTGTTCCAGACGGATATGTGGCAGCCGGGCATGGCAATCGTGGACTTTACCAACCCTGCCGCATGCGACTGGTTCGCTGCCGGCATCCGGAGCCTGTGTGAAATGGGCGTGACCGCCATCAAGACCGACTTCGGCGAGCGGATCCCCACCAACGTGGTGTATTACGACGGCTCCGCCCCCATCCCCATGCACAACTACTACACCTATCTGTACAACAAGATCGTGTTCAACGTGCTGAAGGATTACTACGGGGAAAACAAGGCATGCCTGTTTGCAAGAAGCGCCACCGCCGGGGGACAGCAGTTCCCGGTACACTGGGGCGGCGACTGCTCCGCAGAGTATTCCTCCATGGCGGAGACCATCCGGGGTGGTCTGTCCCTGTGCGCCTCCGGCTTCGGCTTCTTCAGTCATGACATCGGCGGCTTTGAGGCAACTGCCTCTCCGGATGTGTACAAGCGCTGGTGCGCCTTTGGACTCATGTCCACCCACAGCCGGCTTCACGGCTCCACCTCCTATCGGGTGCCCTGGCTCTTTGACGAGGAATCCGTGGACGTGCTCCGGTTCTTTACCAAGCTGAAGGGTCGGCTCATGCCCTATCTGTATGCACAGGCGGTCAAGACCGCTGCGGTGGGTGTGCCCATGATGCGTGCCATGGTCATCGACTATGCAGAGGATCCTGCCTGCCTGTATCTGGATCGCCAGTACATGCTGGGCGACAACCTGCTGTGTGCACCGGTGCTCAACGAGGAAGGCACGGCAGAATTCTACCTGCCGGAGGGCGTCTGGACGGATATCATCACCGGAGAGGAGATCCAGGGCGGCAGATACGTCCGCCGTACATGCTCTTATCTAGAGATGCCGGTGCTGGCAAGACCCAACTCCATCATCACCTACGGCGCATTCCAGTCTGATTTTGAATACGACTACCTGACCGATGCCACTGTCACCATTTACCAGCTTTCCGATGGGGCATCCGCACAGACCTCCGTTTACGACAAGGAGGCAAACAAGCTGATGGATCTGACCGCAGAGCGTGCGGGCAGCACCATCACTGTCACATATACCAAGACAACCCAGACATTCAAAATTGCTGTTGCCGGCACGGACAAGTGCGTGACCGCTGACGGCTCCGGCAGTGTGACGATCACCCTCTGATCCCTGCCCCAGCAGAATGTCCCACGCAGCAAAGGAGCTTTACTGATGGCAAAAGAAGAGATCCAGTACGTCTGGAGCGACAAGAAGCGAACGCTGTTCGGTCTGCCCCTGTCCTTTACCCGCTACTTTCTGACGGAAACCAAGTTCATCACCCGGAAGGGCTTTTTAAGCCTGGAGGAGGATGAGCTGGAGCTGTACAAGGTGGTGGACAAGAAAATGCAGCTGTCCTTTGGTCAGCGGCTGTTCGGCTGCGGCACCATCGTGCTGTATGTGAAGGATACGGACACGCCGGTGAAGGAGGTTCTGTCCGTCAAAGCCCCCCGCCGGGTGGCGCAGCTGATCGATAAATATGTGGATCAGCAGCGTGACCGGTTCCACATCCGGGGACGGGATATGATGGGCGCAACCCATCGGGATTACCTGGATGAATCTGATGATATGGAAGATGAAGTGGAGTATGACGATGCAGAATAACCAACAGACGGGAGCAGTGCTGCCCTTCATTCAGGAAACCCGCAGCAGCTGGGACAAGCTCAAGGAAGAACAGCGGCCCATCTTTATTTACGGCATGGGGGACGGTGCCATCAAGATCATGACCGCCATGAAGTCCTACGGCATTCCCCTTGCCGGGATCTTCGCCAGCGATGAATTCGTCCGGGGACATTCCTTCGAGGGGTACCGGGTGCATAAACTGTCCGAGGTAGAGGAGGCGGTGGAGGATTTCGTCATCGTCCTTGCCTTTGCTGCCGGATTCCAGTCCCTGGTGGACAAGATCGTTGCCCTGTCCCAGGAGCATACCCTCATCGTGCCGGACGTGCCGGTGACCGGGGGCGGTCTGTTTACCTACGAGTACTGCCTGGAGCATGCGGAGGAGCTGCAGCAGGTATATGACCTGCTGGCGGACGATGCCTCCAGAAGGGTGTACGCCGGGATCCTTAATTTCAAGATCAGCGGCAACATCGACTATCTGACCCCTGCCACCACCCCCAAGGCGGAGATCTACAAGGAGCTGATCCGCCCCACCACCAACGAGATCTTCGTGGATCTGGGTGCCTACAACGGGGATTCCATCCGGGAGCTGCTGGAGTTTTCACGGGGGAAGTTCAATCGGATCATTGCTTTTGAGCCGGACAAGAAGAATTTCAAGAAGCTCACCAAGTTCATCGGTCACACCCCCGCCATTGACGCCTACAACTGTGTGGCATGGTGTGTGGACACGGAGCTGCCCTTTGCTACCAAGGCAGGACGTCAGTCCGCCATCTCCAGTGACGGGAATATGACCCAGGCACGCAGCGTGGACAGCATTCTGGACGGAGAGCGTGCCACCATCATCAAAATGGACGTGGAGGGTGCCGAGCGGGAAGCCATCTGGGGCGCAAGCCGCACCATCGCCCGGTATTCGCCCCGGCTGATGGTATCCCTCTACCACCGGAACGAGGATATTTTCGAGCTGCCTCTGCTGATCCAGCGGATTAACCCCAAGTATAAGCTCTACATCCGGCACCAGCTGTATATCCCGGCGTGGGAAACCAACCTGTACGCCACTGTGGAGTAATTCTGTCGCATCTGCGTGAAAACGCAGGTGCGATTTCTTTTGCAAAGCACTGGACAATTTCACGGAAATATGCTATACTGAATACAGTTTTTTCTGCATCCTGTATGCAGGCATTTTTTCATGGAAAGGACGTCTGATATGCTGCATGAGAAATCCTGTGGCGCCATTGTTTACCGCAAGTCACACGGCAACATTGAGATCCTGCTGATCAAGCATGTCAACAGCGGTCACTGGTCGTTTCCCAAGGGCCATGTAGAGGGGAACGAGACCGAGGTGGAGACGGCGGAGCGTGAGATCCGGGAAGAAACCGGCATTGAGGTCAACATTGACCCCACTTTCCGGGAGACGGTTTCTTACTCCCCAAAACGGGACACCCAGAAGGTTGTGGTGTACTTTCTGGCAAAGGCAAAGACCTTCAACTTTGTTCCCCAGGAGGAGGAGATTGCCGAGATCCGCTGGGTGGATATCGTCCACGCCGGTCATGTGCTGACCTATGAAAACGACAAGACCATCGTCACCAAGGCGAGGGCATGCATCAAGGAAACCGGGTAAATTCTTCCTTGGATGTGTTTCATACATCAATAATTTTGCTTTTTTGTTGAAAAAGTTCATGCTTGATTTGTAAACTATGTCGAAATTGCGTCAGATGTGTTGACAAATGCAAGCCTTTCTGTTATGATAAATCCATCATATAGGAAAGGGGTTTTCCACATGAAAAGCAAAACAACTGCAATCATTCTCTCTGTATTGCTGGGCAGTCTGGGGGTTGACCGTTTCTACCTTGGCTATACCGGTCTGGGCATCCTCAAATTGCTGACCTGTGGTGGTCTCGGCATCTGGTATCTGATCGACCTGATCATGATCTGCACCGGGTCTCTGAAGGCTGCGGACGGTTCCGAGCTTCAGTAAGCCAAAACAAAGAGCGCATGCGATGGGGTTCGCATGCGCTCTTTTTATGTGACACCGCACAGACCTGGTGCAGTGTGGATTTTATGCAATTACGCCTCCTGCTGGGTCAGGGTCAGCTGATTGCCGTCATAGTCCACCACTGCTACACCGGAGGTGCGCAGCTGGTCGCCGATAATGGCACGGGCAATGAGGGTCTCCAGCTTCTGCTGAATATACCGCTTCAGAGGACGGGCACCGTACAGCGGATCGTAGCCGCATTCGATGATGTGATCCTTTGCCTTGTCGGTGACACGCAGGGTGATCTGCTTGTCTGCCAGACGCTTTTCCAGATCCTTCAGCATCAGATCCACAATGGCACCGATCTCCGCCTTTGCCAGAGGCTTGTAGAACACGATCTCGTCCAGACGGTTCAGAAATTCCGGACGGAACTGCCGCTTCAGCAGCGCTTCCACCTGTTCCCGTGCCTCCGGAGAGATCTGGTTGTCGGCGGTGATGCCGTTCAGGATCGCATCCGACCCCAGGTTGGAGGTCAGAATGATGATGGTGTTCTTGAAGTCCACGGTTCTGCCCTGGCTGTCCGTGATTCGTCCGTCGTCCAGAACCTGCAACAGAATGTTGAACACATCCGGGTGCGCCTTTTCGATCTCATCGAACAGCACAACGGAATAGGGCTTCCGGCGTACCGCCTCAGTCAGCTGACCGCCTTCGTCATAGCCCACATATCCGGGAGGCGCACCGATCAGACGCGACACGGAGAATTTCTCCATATACTCCGACATATCGATCCGCACCAGATTCTTTTCATCGTCAAACAGCGCCTCTGCCAGCGTCTTGGCCAGTTCTGTCTTGCCAACGCCGGTAGGGCCAAGGAACAGGAACGAGCCGAGCGGCCGGTTCGGGTCCTGAATGCCTGCTCTGCTTCTCTGGATAGCCTCAGAGACGACGCGCACGGCCTCATCCTGGCCGACAACACGCTTGTGCAGCGTATCTTCGAGATGCAGCAGCTTGTCGCGTTCGCCCTCCATCAGTCTTGCGGTCGGGATACCCGTCCAGCGCTCGATGATCTTGGCAATTTCCTCCTCCGTGACCTTGTTGCGGAGCAAACTCGTCTCCTTGCCGTTCTGCGCCAGTTTTTCCTCCTGCTCGAGCTGCTTTTTCTTCGCGACCGCGTCGGCAAGCGCGCCCTTGACCGCGTTCGTGCGGCCCAGCGTCTTCGGCATATAATCCGGGTCATTCAGAAGGCGCTGTACGTCGATGCTGTCCGCTTCGGCAGTAAAGTCAAAGACGATATTCGGCTCCTTGCGGAATTCCTCCAGATCGTGGAGCATACGGGTCGCCGAGGGATAGCGGTGCGACAGCTCCGCCGTCATGGCGTGCATGGTGATCTGCTCGAGGCCGAGCGGAATCGAGGGATTCAACTCACGCGGCATGGTGGGGTGTCCGTTGATATGCTGGATGGCAACGGACACCGGCGTATCACCGTCATACGGCGGGCGGCCCGTCAGCATTTCGTACATGACAATGCCGAGGGAATAGAGGTCGGCACGGCAGTCAACCTGCGCACCCTTGGCCTGCTCGGGCGAGATATAGTGGACGGAGCCGAGGGCTTCGCGCGTGAGCGTATTCTGCGCCGACGAGACGCGGGCGATGCCGAAATCGGCGACCTTGACGCTGCCGTCCTTCAGGATCATGATGTTGTGGGGCTTGATGTCGCGGTGGATGATGCCGCGGCTGTGGGCATGCTCGAGCGCCTTGCAGATCTGCGTGGCGAAATGCAGCGCCTCGCGCCAGTTGAGCGTGCCCTTCTGCTCCATATACTGCTTGAGGGTGATGCCCTCGATGAGCTCCATGACGATATAGTCGATGTTGTCCGAGTGCGACACGTCGTAGACGCTCACGATATTGGGGTGCGAGAGCATGGCGACGGCCTGCGACTCGGCGTGGAAGCGCCGGCGGAACTCGGCGTCCTGCGACAGGTCCTCCTTGAGGATCTTGATGGCCACCAGGCGGTTGAGGCGGTGGCAGCGGGCCTTGTAGACGTCCGCCATGCCGCCGGAGCCGATTTTTTCAAGGATCTCGTAGCGGTTATCCAACAGCTTTCCGATGTATCGGTCCATCAGGCTCGCTCCTTTCTGAGAATTTGGTTCATATGCGTCCTCCCGTCAGACAGCCGCCAGCGTGACGGTCACATTGTCGGGTGCGCCGCGGTTTTTGGCGATATGCAGCAGCCGCTGACAACAGTCGCTCTTGCTCAGACCGTGGACGACCTCAAAGAGCATCTCCTGATCGGCCATCTCGTTGGAAAGGCCGTCCGAGCACATCACCAATTGATTGCCCTCTTCAAGCTGAATGTCAAAGAAATCAATCTTTACGGTATCCTGTGTGCCTACTGCTCTGGTAATAATGTTTTTGTCCGGGTGATTCCGCGCCTGCTCGGGAGTGAGTTCTCCAAGGCGCACCATCTCTGCGATCAGGGAATGGTCCTGCGTCACCTGGTCAAACGTGCCATCTGCTGCCAGATACAGCCTGCTGT
>ENA-OURV01001371-OURV01001371.1-human-gut-metagenome-genome-assembly--contig:-NODE-1371-length-19243-cov-2.749010_pt1 | contig 19243 bp, 8 predicted proteins | sample MGYA00242141_ERZ509072 | MGnify/ENA primary metagenome ERZ509072 (study PRJEB26280, sample SAMEA2338763) | human gut metagenome | biome: human gut; feature: human-associated habitat; material: faeces... | reverse complement strand
ACCAATCGGTGCAAGACTTAGGAATCTCGATAAAATATTCAAAGAATCAGTAAGAAGCTATTGTAACAAACATGGTCTAAATTTTACATACTCTAAAATAATCATGATGTTACACCGTCATCCTGAAGGAGTAATACAAAATGACATTGTTGACAACACTTATCTAAAAAAATCAACAATAAGCTTAACATTAAAGAGTATGGAACAAGAAGGTTATATTACAAGAGTTACTTGTGCAGATGATAATCGAAAAATAATTGTTAAAATCACCGAAGAAGGTAAAAAATTTGATAACAAAATAAGGAAATGCTTTGGTGTAATTGAAAATTATATGATAGAAGATTTAACTGAAGAGGAAATTGAAAACTTTGTTAATCTCATCGAAAAAATGAAAAACAGCTTAGAAAGACAGAAAGGAGATAAATAATGTTTAAATTATTGAAGTATTTGAAAAAATATTGGTACTTTGCATTACTTGCGCCAATATTCATGATTGCTGAAGTAACTATGGATATGCTTGTAACTAACAAAATGGGTACCATGATTGATATCGTTAATAGTTATGGTCCTACCTCAGATAACAATCAATTTTTAAATACTATTGTAAGTAATGGTATTATAATGCTTGCATTAGTTTTAATTGGGGTTGTAAGTGGTATTCTAAGTGGGGTATTTGCCAATTTAGCTAGTCAAAAATTTGCCAATGATTTAAGAAAAGATTTATTCAGTAAAATAATGCACTTATCTTTTCAACAATCAGATGATTTTTCAACAGCCTCACTTGTTACAAGAGTTACCAATGATGTAACTGCTGTTCAAACAATGATTGCAATGGCAATAAGAATGTTTATTAGATCACTTAGTATGTTTATACTTGGTATAGTATTTACTCTTCAAATAAGTAAACAATTTATGATCGTTTTAGCGGTAGCATTACCATTAGAAATTTTAATAATGGTTTTCTTCATGATAAAGGCTTTCCCAATGTTCTCAATTGTTCAAACTAAACTTGATAAAGTTAACTCTGTAGTACATGAAAATTTAACAGGTGCAAGAGTTGTCAAAGCTTTTTCAAAAGAAGATTATGAATACAATCGATTTGTTGAAGCAAATGATACACTTACTAGTATAACTTTGAAAGTCAATAAATTAATGGCAATTATTATGCCTTTATTTATGCTAATTGTATATGCAGGTATGATTGCTATTTACTATATAGGTGCAAACAGTCAATTTGATGCAATGCTTTATTTAGAAAACTTTGCAACATCAATTGATCCTAAAATATCAGTAGGTGAAATGGAAAAAGCTACAACATATATAATGATGATAATGAGTTCACTATTAATGATTGGAATGACTTTTGCTAATATGGCAAGAGCTGCAGCATCAGGAAAACGTATTAATGAAGTATTAGAAACACCTGATATTATTTGTGATGGTAATTTAGATGTTAAAACTTTAAAAGAAACTGGTACTATCGAATTTAAAAATGTCGATTTTGCTTACCCTAATGCAAGTGCATCAGTATTAGAAAATATTAATTTAAAAATTGAAAAAGGCGAAACCGTTGCTATAGTTGGCGCAACAGGTTCAGGTAAAACTACCTTAGTTAATTTAATAACTCGTTTTTATGATGTAACAAAAGGTGAAATACTTGTTGATGGTGAAAATATTAAAAATTATAAACTAGTAGATTTAAGAAATAAAATAGCTATTGTCTTACAAAAAGCTGAACTTTTTGCGGGAACAATCAAAGAAAATATAAAATGGGGTAATCCCAATGCTACGGATGAAGAAGTAGAATGGGCGGCAAATATTGCTCAAGCTATTGAATTTATTGATAGTAAAGAAAAAAAATTTGATGAATACGTAGAAGAAAAAGGAACTTCACTATCAGGAGGACAACGACAAAGATTAAGTATAGCAAGAGCAATTGTTAAAAAACCTGAAATACTAATATTTGATGATTCAACTAGTGCCCTTGACTTAGTTACTGAAGCAAAATTATATAAAGCAATGCGTGATAATATAGCCGATACTACTAAAATAGTGGTTGCTCAACGTATTGCTACTGCAAAAAATGCTGATAAAATTGTAGTATTAGATGGCGGAACAATTATTGCATATGATACTCACGAAAACTTATTAGCAAATTGTGAAATCTATCAAGACATATATAATTCACAACTTAAGAGAGAAGGTGACATCAATGGCTAATGAAAAAGTTCAAAATAACCGAAGACCAATGGGTGGTCCAGGTAGAGGCCCTGGTGGTCGTTTTATGATGCCAAATGAAAAACCGAAAAATGTTAAAAAAGTTGTTAGTAGATTATTAAAATATATTGGAGCATTTAAAGTATTATTTATAATCTTAATAATTGTAGTAATACTTTCAACTCTTGCAACACTTGAATCTAACATTGCGATAAAAGATCTTGTTGAATCTCTTGGTTCATATGATATAATAAATCATAGTTGGGTAATAAAAGATGGTGTTACGCAACTACCTAGTAAAACGCTATTTTATAACTCACTATTGTTATTAGTTGGATGTTACGTTTTACAAGTAATTTGTCAATATTTTACAACTTTAATTGGTGCATATCTTGCAATTAAAACCACAAGAAAAATGCGTAATGATTTATTTGCAAAATTAGTTAAATTGCCTATTTCATATACGGATACGCATGCTCATGGTGATTTAATGTCTAGAATGACTAACGATGTAGATAATATCTCAAATACTGTATCTAGTACTCTTGGTTCACTAGTATCTGGTGTTTTAACAATTATTGGATGCTTGGCCATAATGATATGGTACTCACCATTACTAACTTTGGTTTCAATGGTTTCTTTAGTACTTACATTACTCGTTACCGCATTCATGAGTAAATTTATGAGACCATTATTTCAAAAACAACAATCACTATTAGGAAACTTGAATACTCAAACTGAAGAAATGGTTACTGGTATAAAAACTGTTGCGGCATACAATCACCAAGAAATTGCTAAAGATGAATTCAATCACTTTAGTGATACTTATTGTAAAGTTGGTTTAAAAGCTCAAATTATATCTGGTTCAATGGGTCCAGTTATGAATTTTATTGGTAACTTAGGATATTTCTTAGTTTGCTTCTTTGGTGCTATTTTTGCAATCAAAGGAATTGGAACTACTCTACAAGGAGAAGTAATCGGAGCTGGTATTATTGCTATGTTTTTAAAAACTAGTAAACAATTTACCAGACCAATAAACGAAATTGCTCAATTATATTCACAAATATTAACAGCACTAACAGGTGCAGAACGTGTATTCGAAATATTGGATGAAAAAGCCGAAGACTTTACAGGTGAAATAAAAGTAGATTCAAGTAAACTTCATGGCGATATTGATTTTGAACATGTCGCATTCGGATATGTAAAAGATAAACCAGTATTAAAAGACTTTACGGTTGATGTATATTCAGGACATAAAATTGCTTTAGTTGGGGCAACTGGATCAGGAAAGACTACGATTGTAAATCTTCTAATGCGTTTCTATGATATTGATTCAGGTAAAATTTCAATCGATGGTATTGATATTTCTAAAATATCAAAGAAAGATTTGCGAGATAATATTGCCATAGTATTACAAGATGCAGTATTATTTGAAGATACTATTGAAAATAATGTCAAATATGGCAAAGAAAATGCAACCGATGAAGAATTTAACCGTGCAATTGAAATGGCAAATTGTGCAAAATTCATTAGACGTTTACCAGAACAAGAAAAAACAATGTTAACTGAAGGTGGAGCTAATTTATCACAAGGTCAAAGACAATTGTTGACAATTGCTAGAGCAGTACTTGCAGATCCTAAGATTTTAATACTTGATGAAGCAACTTCAAGTGTAGATACAAGAACTGAAAAGAAGATTCAAGATGCAATGGTAAAATTAATGGCCAATAGAACTTCAATAATAATTGCACACCGTTTATCTACTATTCAAGATGCCGATTTAATTGTTGTATTAGATCAAGGTGTAGTAGTTGAAATGGGAAATCACCAAGAATTGTTAGTTAAAAAAGGTGTATACAATCGTTTATATCAAACCCAATTCTCTGGACTTGATACATAGAAATATAAAGCCACTTCCTAGTGAAGTGGTTTTATTTATTGATAAAAAAGAAAAAGTATGTTAAAATATTAACAATAAAGGATTAATTATGAGTAGAAGATTAGATTATTTACCAAATCATGAAGAAATAAAAATATATCAAGATGATGAAATGTTTTGTATAAATACTGATACAATGGTACTTGGTGAATTTTTAGACATAAAAAAGAAAGACATTGTATTAGATATTGGAACTAATACAGGTGCACTTCTCTTATATGCATCTAAATTTAAACCTAAAAAATTGATAGGTATTGACATAAATGAAAAAGCATTAGAATTAGCAAAAGAAAATATGAAATTAAACAATATTACTAACGTTGAACTAATCCACGCAGATGGTAATACTTTCAGAAATAATGAAGAAGTAGATGTAGTGATATTTAACCCACCATATTTTAAAACACCATCAAGTGATAAAGGAAGCAATAAGTATCTTGCTCTAGCAAAACATGAAGATAATTTCCCCCTAGAAAGCATGATACAATGTGTAAACAGAAATTTAAGAAACAATGGTACTTTGTATTTTCTTTTTCAAACAACAAGATTAAATGAAGTTTTAAAAGTATTAAATGAAAAGAAACTTGTTGTAAAGAAAATGCAATTTGTCTATGATGAAAACAAAGAAAACTCAACTGTTGTAATGTTAAAAGCAGTCAAAGGTGCAAAAGAAGGTGTATTGGTACAAAAACCAAGATATATTACACGTTAATAAAAAGCAATTGTGGCGGAATTGGTAGACGCGCTACATTCAGGCTGTAGTGTTATTAAAACGTGTGAGTTCGAATCTCATCAATTGCACCATTAAAATAGGTCAAAAAGTCTTTTGTAGACTTTTAAAAAATAAGCTATTCTCACAATAATTCATAGTTTTGCTATGATGAAATGCTGAAAATAGCTCTTTTTTTATTTAAAAAGTGTAGAGCTGTACGGGGAGTTGAACTAATTTCAAATTTTAGGAACAAGGGGATTTGAATATTAGTATCATTACCAGCTTTTAAGCAGGTTTTAGGGCCTTTGTCAGTTCTTTATCCAAAACAGGAGTAAATATAGGTAAAAGCATATTGAAGAGGATACTCACGAGATTTCGGAGCAGCTGTATTTAAATCTATCAAAAATAAACACAAATTCTTAAATAAATAAAATCCTTGCATTATTTTCCATATTATGGTAAAATATAGTTGTAATATATTAATATTTCCTAAGGTTGCTTTGGGGGGACACTCTTAAGAAAATACATAATGATTAGAAAAAGCTCCCTCAGGAAAAGGGGGCTTTTTGTGCCTATATGAATTTTTTTTGAAAGGAGTATAGACTAATGAAAATTTTTTTATTATTTTGTAAAATTATCCTCATATCCTGATTTGACACATTAATTATATGACAAATTTGAAATAAAACAAAGAGGAAGGGGATATATATGAAAAAACAAAGCAAAACTTATTTCACTACTAAAGCAAAACATTTAGGAATATTTTCAAAAATAATTATCATAGTTCTTGTTATAGGCATGTTGATTAGCCATATAAATTTTGCTGCTTTTGCTGCAATGTTGCCTAAAGAAACGAACAATGTTGAAACAACAGAAGATGTAACAAGAGATTTATCAAAATTAAAAAGAATAGAAGAAATTGAATATTTAAGAACACCAGACTCAAAGACTTATTTAAAAGAAAATGGTTTACTTGAGACTGACGTATATGGAGAAATTATTCACTATTTAGAAAATGGTGTTTATAAAGAGATTGACAATACTTTAGAATTAGTAAATAATACATATGTTAATAAGGCAAATAGTTACTTATTTAGTTTACCTAAAGTGTTAGACAATAACAAAAAAATATCACTTAAATATAAAGACAAAGAGATTAAACTTTATTATGATTATAGTAACATTCAAGGAATACTTCAAAATAGTATTTCATGAAATAAAACTAATCTAAAAGATGAAATTTCTTATCAAATTAGTAATAATGAAAAATTACAATATATTTTAAAACAAAACTCAATTAAAGAAAATATAATTTTGAATAGCTATATAGAAAATTATTCATATTCTTATTTCATTGATACTTCACTCAGACTTGAAAGAATAGGAAATGAAATACATTTCTTTGATGGCCTTGAAGAAGTATTTGTGATGAATGAGTATTATATGTTTGATGCAAACAAACAAGAATCAAATGATATTGATTTTAATATTGAAGTTATTGATAGTGACACATATAAAATAACTGTAACTCCAAGCGATACATTTTTAAGTATGGCTACGTATCCTGTAGTAATTGATCCAGAAATTACTTTAACTGATGGAGGATTAATAGATGGTATCACAAGTCTTTATTCAATAGATAAAGAAGCAAATACAAATACTTTTTTAACACTTGGTTATTTTAGTCTTGCCAATAGAAACGCATCAATTAGTACAGATGATTTAATTGCAAATTTAAATGTGTATATTCCAAGAGAGTATACAACATCAGTTGGGAATATAATTACTAGAAATCAATTAATGTATGCTAATATTACACTAACAACTATATCAACAAATGCTACTAGTGATACAAAAGTAAAAATGAAGTATGATGGCAATATAATTGATGAAGTTACATTTCATAACACGAATGTCTTTAATCACAAATTTAACATAATAGATGCATTAAATGAAAAAATAGAAGCATTTGCAACTAATGACATATATATGTCTTTTGAATTGTATCTTGATGGAGCAAGTAACACTGAAGTAACCTATTCTTTAGGATGGGATTTAGGTGGAGATAAACCTTTAATTACTTTAGGATATTTGGATGATGCTGGATTAAGTGATTATTATACTTATGAAGATCTTCCATTAGACAATGAATCCAGTATATATTTAGCTCATAATAGTGGTAACTTAACTTATCTTTTTAATGATTATACAGATAATAATTTACTTAATCTTTCACACATATATAATGCAAATAGAAAATATAATGAAAGCATTTATGGAAATGGATTTAATATAAGTTATAATGAAGAATTAACACAGAACTATTCAAATATTATTCTAACTCTTGGAAGTGGTAGGAATGTAATATTCTATCCAACAAACCAAAACAAAACAGAATATATAGCAACTGATGGTAGTGGTGATACTTTAATAAAAAAATTAAATCAAAACAACGAAACTATCGGCTATGAAATAGCAAGTGAGGGTGGAATAAAACTATATAATAGTATTGGTAAACTTACCAAGATCTATGTCGATGAAAGTGAAAGAGTTGATGGTATTTGGAATACCGATGCCAAGCAAATTACTTTATTATATAGTGATAATAATGTTTTGGAACAAGTTATAGATTCATATGGTAATCAAATTTGTTTTACTTATAGTACTATTGCAAATGATCCAAGTGATTCACAAGTTGGAATACCATACCTTTTATATGTTGAAGTATACAAGATGAATAATGAACATGAAATATGTTTAGCAAGTAGAGTTGAATTTGAGTATATTCAAGGGGCTTTAATTGCAATAGGTAATTATAAAAACAGTTCAAGTGCAGATTATACATATTTTAATTATAATAGTAAAGGACATATAGAACGCATTTATAAAAATGGAAATGGTTATAATTTTACTTATGATAATAAAAATAGAATATTAAAAGCTAAAATATATAGTTCAAGTTTTACTAATGGAGATTACATAGACTTTACATATAGCAAAAATGGAAAGAAAACAATTGTAACTACTGGAACCGGACAAAAGACAACATATACATTTGATAGCTATTATCACACTAATTCTATAGAAGATAGTAATGGTTATACAACGTTTTATAAATATGAAGATATATTTTTTGATGAAAATGGTAATACTATAACTTCACCAAATTATAAAAAGAATCATGCTATAAAGGTTCAATCAAATAGTTTCAAGAATGTAATAAATCCTATTGTAAATCATGGATTTGAAGTTATAACAAGTGGTAGCATTTATGGATGGGCAGCAAACATTACCAACGGATCAAGCGCAAGTATCGAAACTGATTCATATTTATATGGTTCAAAAGTATTAAAACTTTATAAATCTACAAGTGGTATAGCACAAGTTTATCAAGATATAGATGTTAAGAATGGAACCGAATATATAGTAACAGGATATATAAAAAATGTTAATAATAATGGAACTGGTGCATACATTGATATTTCTGGAATAAATGGCACAATTACCACAATTCAAAAAAGTGGCAATATAAAGAATTCAAAAGATTTCTGTAGATTTGAATATAAGTATAAAGCAAATTATACAGGAAAAGCTAGAATAACACTAGTTAATGCTTCAGTAGGATCAACATATTTTGATAATATTCAAGTCAATACAAATTATATTGATACAAGATATAATTATCTAGAAAATTCATCATTTGAAAATAGTACTATTGGTGCTTGGAGTGGAGCAAATTATAGCATTATATCAAATGATGATAAATTTAATGAAAATTGTGGTTTAAAATCATTAAAGCTTTTAACAAATGGTACTATTAGCCAAACTATAAATTCTCCAGGTTTAAAAGGCGATACATTTGTGTTTGGTGGATATGCATTATATGAAAATTATACTGGCAATGTAACTGTAAGATTAACTTTAGTAAAAGAAAATGGCTTTGAGACAAATGTTTTCACATTTGAAAATTCTGATACTAATGCAAGTTATATGATGGCACGTATTACCGCAACCGAAGCCTATCATTCTATTAATATAGAAATTACAAATAATTCTTCTAGTAGTTATGCGTGTATTGATAACCTTGCTGTTTATAAAGAAGGTTATGGAATCAATATTACTTATAATGATGAAGGATATAAAGAAGAAGAGTATAACGAAGTTACAGATGAATTATCAGAATATGAATATGATGTAGATGGTAAACTAATAACAATTAATAAAACTAGTAGTTCGTCTTCAACTAATTCTAAAACTGATACAACAAATATATCTTATGATAATAAAGGTAATATTAGTTCGATTACTAATAAAAACATCGTATCTAGTTATACCACTGATAGCGATGGAAATATAACAAAAATTGAAACTGAAACTTCTGATAATGAGATGAAATACTATTATGGATCTACAACATATACACCTGATGGACTATATCCAAAAACAACAAAAGATGTTTTTGGTAATATTACTACTTCTACGTATGATTATATAACAGGTCTAGTTAAAAAAATTATTGACTCTGATGGCGTATTTAAAGAATACGAATATGATAAAAATGGTAATATTACTAAATTTATCAATGGCAAAGGAACAGATAAAAGAACAATCACTTACACATATGATGTGCATGGAAATGTTACAAGTATAACAAGTGAAGGTTTAACATATACTTTTACATATAATAGTTACAATGATATTAAGACTATTTCAGTTGGTGGAGAACTATTAGTTACAAATAACTATCAAAATGAATCTAGTTCCAGTGAAATATATACAGGTGATATTGAAAGTACAACTTATAATTATGGAACAATATATTTTGAATATGATGAAGAAGGTAGAGTAAAATCAATTAGCGAAAAATCAAAAAATGGAGAACTTTTAAAAGTATTAGAATATACATACAATGATTATTCAGAAATTGCATCATATACTGATTATAAAGAAGGTGTAACATATTACTATAATTATGACTATCAAAATAGATTGATTAATGTTAATGCAACAAACGGAAATACTATTACTTATGAATATGATGAAAGTAGTAGACTTATTAAAAAGACAAATATTAATGGTAGTAATACATATGGTTATGGTGATGTATCTACATCTGATGAAGAAAATGAAAAGTTAATTAGTGAGAATTTATCAAATAAGTTTAATATTAATTACTCATATTCAAATGACTCTTTTGCACAACTTGGAACAATAAGTTACTTTATCCAAACAAACGCTATAAATAAAAATTATACTTATGAAACAACAATTCTTGATGGTACAACTTATTACACTGGAAGAGTAAAATCGTTTGAGTACACAAGTGGAAACAATCAACTAATGAAGTATGTTTACACTTATGATAAAAATAATAATATAACAAATATAATGGGATATGAGAATAATGTTCTTGTATATCAAGAGGATAATACATATGATATTTATGGGCATATATATTTAGATATAACTACAATTAGTTCTACTCTTAGTAGTAGTGATGCATTAAAATATGTTGTACTAGATGGGAATACTAAAATATCTGAAGGATCGCTTGGTGGAGTTTCTGCAGGTAACTCTTACTTGCTAGCGGTAAATATTTCTTTAAAAACAGTGTCAATTACATATAGAGTATATCTATGACTCGATGAAGCGAATAGTAACGTTTTATCTGTAGAAAATACTTCGATTAGTGCTAAAATAAGATGCGAGGCTACTATGAAAGAAATTGATGATGAAGCGTATACTTTTAGCTTTTCTAGAAAACTTGTTAGTATTTATAATAAATTAACAAAAACTGCTGTTACTAATAATAGTATAACTTATCAATATGATACTACTGATAGTCTTATGCAAGATGTAGGAAATAATATTAGATATTATGGAGCAAATCATAATAATTGTTCTTATTATAATAATCAATTATCATCTACATGTGAAATTTGGCATATAATAGGAGTGTTTAATGATAAGTTAAAACTTATTAGAAATGAAAATATAGGTTCTTATTCTTGAGATAATAGGGATACAACAACTGGCTCGGAATCAGCAAATGGAAGAAATGATTGGACCGATGCTAGATTAATGAAATTATTAAATCCAGGATATGATAATGAATCAGTTGGAGGAAGTCTTTATTGGAATTCTAAGAGTGGTAATTGCTATTTTGGTAAAAGTAATGCTACGACTACATGTGATTTTACAAGTGCTGGAATAAAAAATGATATAACAAGAAACTTAATATCGGAAACTACATTTAATTTAGGTGGATGGTATGGTAGTACGGTTAATTCTGATTTCATTTATAATAAAGAAATAGGAACTGAGGTTTATGATGGGAAGAGGTCGACAAAGTGGGTAGGAAAAGTTGCACTTGCATATCCAAGTGATTATGGCTATGCTGTAGCTTTTAGTAAATGTAGTGGAACATTATTTAATTATTATGATAGTGCATGTACATCAAATAACTGAATGAATGCAATATTAGGAATTTCCAGCTTGGGATGGTTATTAACCCCTGATTCCATCTACTTCAGTAATGCGTGGTGTGTCTATTCGTCCGGCAATGTTAGCATCGCCAGCACTTATCGTGCGTATGGTGTGGCTTCAGTCCTTTAGCTAAATGCTAATATAAATATAAAGTCTGGAACAGGGTCGAGTTCAGAACCATATCAATTGGCCGTGTAAAGCGGGCGGATTGATATTTCTTCTACAGCAGTGGACACGTGGTAAAAATAGGTCTTTATTTAATTGAAGTGGTCTACTAATGAAATATATAGAATTAGTTTAACTGAACTAGTTCTTTTTCTTTTGTTTTAACGTATATATTATATGAAGAAATGAATTTCCAATACTTGTGAGAAATTGTGAATATTGGAAAAATATTTCCAATACTTGACTTTTGACGTTTTTGAGTGTATAATTATCTCGAGGTGATTAACTATGGTTGAAAGAAAAGAGTATCTTGAAGAATTAAAGAGATGGAAAGAGAAAGATTTAATAAAAGTAGTAACTGGAATAAGAAGATGTGGAAAGTCTACTTTGTTTGATTTATTTATAGATTATTTAAAGAGTATTGGCGTTTCTGAAAAGCAAATAATTAAAATTAACTTAGAAGATGCTGACTATGATTTTAAAGATTATAAAGAATTATATAATTATATTAAGACTAATCTAATACCAGATAAAATGAATTATGTTTTTTTAGATGAAGTACAAAATGTTCCAGAATTTCAAAGAGCGGTAGATAGTTTATATATAAAGAAAAATGTTGATGTATATATAACTGGTTCTAATGCATATCTTTTATCGGGAGAACTTGCTACATTATTGTCTGGTAGATATATTGAAATTAAAATGTTACCACTGTCTTTTAAGGAATATGTATCTGCATTTCCAAATAATAATAATTACTATCAATTGTTTCTTGAATATATGAGAAATGGTGGTATGCCTGGTAATTTGAGTATAATAGATACTAATCCTAATGATATAGATAAATATATGGATGGAATATTTTCAACAATTGTATATAAAGATATTATGGCTAGAAATAATATAACTGATAAGATATTACTAGAAAATATTTTAAAATTTATATATGATAGTATAGGTAGTCCTATTTCTACTAAAAAGATAAGTGATACTTTAACTAGTAAGGGAATGTCTACGAGTAATCATACAGTAGAGAATTATATAACTGCATTTATAGAAAGTTTCTTAATATATAAAGCAGAAAGATTTGATGTAAAAGGTAAAAATCTATTAGTAAGAGATTATAAATATTACATAGTTGATACAGGATTAAGAAGTTATCTTTTAGGTAAAAAAGTAGGTAGTGATATGGGACATATACTAGAAAACATAGTTTATTTAGAACTACTAAGAAGGGGATACAAAGTATATGTCGGTAAAGTTGATGATTTAGAGGTTGATTTTGTCGCAGAAAATAGAGATGGTTTAAAATATTATCAAGTGGCATTAACAGTAAGAGATGAAAAAGTATTAGAAAGAGAACTAAAATCATTACAAAAAACAGGAGATTATTATCCTAAATATTTGTTAACTTTGGATATGGATTTAGAAACTGACTATGAAGGAATAACAAAAATAAATATAATAGATTGGTTATTAAATAAAAATTAATAGCTTCTATATAATAGGTATGTAGATACATTAGATTAAGACTTTTAAGGCTTAATCTAACACTAATAAGACTTAGAATAAGGCTTATAGTGCATAAAATAAATAAAAAATAAAAAACGCTAGGAATTTAAACGATTCCTAACGCTTTCTAAAAACGATTAGATTAATAAATATTCGTCTTTTTAAATCTCAATCGCTCACAGGAGGCTTTTAAGACTTAAAAAAGTTTAAAACATCATTATAAATTTCATAGCGTTCATTTTCATTTAGTGATTCATGGCGTAAATCTTCATACAATTTTTTAGAAACGCTTAATCCAGCTTTTTGATATTTTTTATATAGTTTATTGACTGATTTACCAAAATTACTAACGGGGTCTTTAGCGCCAGAGAAAATGAAAATTTTTAAATTCTTATTTACTTTTTCAATTGATGATTTTTTAAAAGATTTTCTTAAACTACATGCGATTGAATGATAAACCATATCAGGTACAGGTGCACCACATAATGGATCAGCTTCATAATTTTTTATATTTTCAGAACTCTTTGATAGCCAGTTAAATTCAGAATCTTCTTCAAATTTTTTTTGAAAGCCGCCAAAAGTAAGTTTATTAATTAATTTAGAACATCTTGCGGGATCATTTTTAGAAGTCATACTAGTTAATATTTTTAAAAGGTCATATCTTGCATCACCAACATCAGTACCAGATAATATTAGTTTATCAAAGTCATTAGGGTAACGTTGAATATATTCTTGTGAGGAAATTGAACCCATGCTGTGGGAGAAAAGACAACGAATTCCCGTAAATTCGCTTGCAAATTCCTCTCTAACGAGTTTTATACTCTTTATCACCGCATCAATAAAGTCATAATCGCTAATTACCCCAACTTTTGAAGGTTCTTCTGCTGACTCTCCATGGTGATAATGGTCTTCACCAAGCACTTGAAAGCCATTATCAACCAAAAAATTGGCAAATTCATCATATCTTAATACGTGTTCAGACAACCCATGGGCTATTTGAATAGTTCCGATTGGTTTTACATCGGGATTATACCAACGATATCCTACAATATCATCTTTATCATCGAATTTAATTACAAATCTTTCTCTCATTTTGTTATTTCTCCTAGTACAGATGTACCTAATTTAGGCATTTCGCAGTTAAAATTGTCACAAATTGTTGCGGCAACATTAGCAAATGTATCAAAATCTGGTAAAACTCTACCATTTATATGTTTATGATAGCAAATAAATGGTACCATTTCTCTAGTGTGATCAGTTCCGTGATGGATTGGGTCATTTCCGTGATCCGCAACAACTATTACTAAATCATCATTATGCATTTTTTCAATAAAATTCTTTAAATCAACATCAAATTCTTCGATTGCCATACGATATCCAGGTAAATTTCTACGATGGCCATATAAAGCATCAAAATCAACTAGGTTAGTAAAGCAAAGCCCAGTGAAATCTTTGTCTAAATATGCGGTTGTTTTCAACATACCATCATGATTTGACACTGTTCTGGTAGCTTCAGTTACGCCGTAGCCATCAAAAATATCATTAATTTTACCAATTGCAACAACATCATAGCCCTTCTCTTGCAAAAAATTCAATGTAGTTTTAGCAAAAGGCTTTAAAGCGTAGTCATGGCGATTAGTTGTTCTAGTAAAATTATCTTTTGAAGTACCAACAAATGGTCTTGCGATGATTCTTCCAACTCGCCATGCTTTATTTTCAATAGTAATTTTCCTTGCGTAGGCACAAATTTTGTATAATTCATCAAGTGGAATAACAGCTTCGTTTGCGGCAATTTGGAGAACTGAATCAGCTGAAGTATAAACGATTAAAGCACCAGTTTTTAGTTGTTCTTCTCCTAATTCTTTAATGATTTCTGTACCACTAGCGCTCTTATTACCGATAACTTTTCGACCACTAAATTGTTCTAAATCATCAATTAATTCTTTTGGGAAACCAGTTTCGGTAAAGGATGGAAATGGGGTAGTAACCTTTAATCCCATCATTTCAAAATGGCCTGTTAAAGTATCTTTACCAACACTTTGTTCAATCATTCTTGCGACAATTCCCATTGGTTTTGCCATAAATGGGGTCTTGTTATTAGGACAAATATTGCCAATTCCTAGCTTTGTTAGGGTTGGTACATTGAAACTTTCACTTAAGTTTGCAATATGACCGAAGGTATTTGCGCCTAAATCGTCATATTTTTTGGCATCGTATGCTGCTCCAATTCCCATTGAATCAGTAACTATTACAAATATTCTTTTAAATTTTTTATTTTCCATGTGGGTGTGCTCCTTTATAAATTTCTTTTATTTTTTGATTAGATAAATGAGTGTAAATCTGCGTTGTTGAGATATCTTCATGGCCTAACATTTCTTGAATTAGGCGTAAATCAGTACCTGCTTCAAGTAAATGGGTGGCAAATGAATGGCGTAAGGTATGGGGTGAAACCTCTTTAGTAATGCCAGCTTTGTTACATTGTTCTTTCAAAATTAAGAAAAAACTTTGTCTAGATATTGGGGTGCCGAGATGATTTAAAAAGACATAACCGTTATCTTTTGAAGGCTTGGCAAGTTTGGGCCTTGAATTAATGATATATTCACGCAATACTTTATTTGCGTAATCATTTATCGGTACAATTCTTTCTTTATTTCCTTTACCTTTTACTGATATCATCTTATTAGTTAAATGTAAATCTTGAAGTTTTAGACCAACTAATTCTGATACTCGAAGTCCTGTACCGTAAACCATTTCAATCATTGCTTTGTTGCGATGATGGATTGGAGTAGAATCATCTAATGAATCTAAAAGTTTGATTACTTCTTCTACTGAAAGGACAGTAGGAAGCTTTTTATCAAGTTTTGGAGATGACAAATTTGTCGCAGGATTTTCTAAAGTACGATGTTCTAAATAGAGGAATTTATGAAAACTCTTGATAGCACTTAATGCCCTACTAGTTGATGTTGGACTATATCCAAGTTTTTTTAAATATGCAAGATACTTTTGAATAGTTTTTGTATCTACATTTCTAATATCATCAATGCCTTGCTTTTCATTTAAATAATAAATATAGTTCTGTAAATCGCTGACATACGAATGTACAGTATTTTCACTTTTCATCTTCTCTGAGACGAGATAATGTTGATATTCACTGATCAAATCATTCATACTTTGCCTCCACAAAGTTAAATTTTATACATATTAATAATGCGTATATTACGATAAATATTGTCGCAACAATAATAACTTTAAAATAATCACTCTTAGAATTTAGCATATCTTTTCCTCTGAAACTTAACTTTAAAGATTGATAACCTACATAATAGAGTAACGGAAATATTAAAAATAATTCGAGAAAACCAAATTTTATGAACGTCGCAACTCCAAAAAGTCCAGAACTCTTGACAATAATGCCAAATGTTACTCCCTCCATAAAACTCTTAAAATATATTATAAAATATGCAATTATAAAACCCAAAGGAATTATGCCAACTAACCATAATAAGAAAAAGTACCAATAATTTAACGAAAATGAATTTAAAAATACCTGAAGATAAGGAATATCTTGGTAACTTAATTGATAGTTTTCTCTTCTTAATTGACTAGTTGATATGACACCAATAATAAAACCAACAATAACTGTCAGAATAATTGATATCATTAATATGCTTTTATTATGTTTTCTCACTTATATCAAATCTTTCTAAATAATTTTTAGAATAATGTGATTTGTTATATAAACATATTTATCAGGAATATATACATGATTATAATTTAATTTAAGACTACCTTCTTCTATTAAATAATTGATATTTGGATAAGCATCAAAGATGGAAATACCAAATTTTTGTTTAAACCTATTTATATCAATACCTTGTTTTTTACGAAGTCCTAGAATTATTGCTTCTTTTTTTTCTTCCTGCATTGATAAATTTATTGTCTCATCTAATTCAACTTTATGGTTATTAATACCTTGTATATATTTGTTAATGTTATTGGTAGTCGTAAAACGACAATGATTATAGTATGAACTACCACTAGCACCTAATGACAAATATTCATCACAATTCCAGTATATGAGATTGTGAATTGATCGATAACCTTTCTTTGCAAAATTGCTTATTTCATAGCGATTAAATTTATTTTTTCTTAAGATATTACAGATGTGATGATACATCTTGGCTTCTAAATCTTCAGAAATTAGGTTAAGTTTGTTTTGTTTAACTAGATGATAAAAGATTGTGTGCTCTTCTAAAATAAGTGAGTAATAGGAAATGTGTGTTATATTTAATTTTGTTACGATTGATAAATCTATATCAACATCTTCTAAAGTTTGAGAAGGTATGGCATACATTAAATCAACATTAATATTATTAATCTGATAATTGTTTAAAAGGTTGATTTTTTTATTAAGTTCCTCTTCAGTTATGAAACGATTAATTAGCTTTTGTAATTTTGGAACAAAAGTTTGTACACCAATTGAAACTCTTGTTATGTGATACTTACTAAGAATTTTTACTAGTTCTTCATTAATATCTTGTGGATTTACTTCGATTGTAAATTCAATTAATTTATTTACATCAATAGTTTTAGTAAGACTTTCTAGTAAAGTTTCTAAAAGTTTTAACGAAATACTAGATGGAGTCCCACCGCCGATATAAACGGTATTGAATGAATAATTATTAATATTTTTTATTTTCAACTCCGTACAGAGCGCTTTTACATACTCTTTTTGCCGGTTTTCATTAGAAACTGATTTACAAAAATCACAGTATGGACAAATAGAATGGCAAAAAGGTATATGAATGTAAAGACCTAGCATTTTCTATCACCAGCATTTATTATATCACAATTAGCAAAAAAAGTAAAATTTGTGCAAAAAAACAACCCAAATATTAATTCGAGTTGTCATCATCTAATTTAAGAACTGCTAAGAATGCATCTTGAGGAATTTCAACACTTCCCACTTGTTTCATACGTTTCTTACCTTCTTTTTGTTTTTCTAGAAGTTTTTTCTTACGGCTAACGTCACCACCATAACATTTTGCAAGAACGTCTTTACGAAGAGCTGAAACATTTTCTCTCGCAACAATTTTTCCATTTACCGCTGCTTGAACTGGTATTTCGAATTGTTGACGAGGTATCAAACCACGTAATTTTTGAACTAGGGCTCGACCTCTTCGATAAGCAAAATCTTTGTGAACAATTATGCTTAAGGCATCAACTTTATCACCATTTAATAATATATCAAGTTTAACTAATTTTGATTCACGATAATCACTAGGTGAGTAATCAAGTGATGCGTAGCCTTTAGTTGAAGATTTTAAACGATCAAAAAAGTCATAAACAATTTCTGAAAGTGGTAAGTCATAGCGAATAGCTACCCTAGTTTCTTCAATGTAATTCATACCAACAAAAGTACCACGTTTATTTTGACATAATTCCATTATTGGACCTACATATTCATTTGGTACCATAATTGTGGCTTCAACATAAGGTTCTTCTATGCGCTTTATCATTGTAAAGTCTGGTAATTCACTTGGATTGTCAATTGCTTTCATTTCACCATTAGTTAAATATACATGATATTCAACACTTGGGGCAGTGGCAATCAAATCAATTTTAAATTCTCTTTCAATTCTTTCTTGAATAACGTCCATATGAAGAAGTCCTAAAAAGCCTGTTCTAAAGCCAAAGCCTAGCGCTTGTGAGGTTTCAGGTTCAAAAACTAAAGCCGCATCATTTAGTCTTAGTTTTTCTAAAGCATCTTTTAATTCTTCATATTTATTTGGTTCAATTGGGTATATACCACAAAACACCATTGAATTCATTCTTCGGTATCCAGGAAGGGGCGTTTTAGTTTCATTTTCTAATGTGGTTATGGTATCACCAACATGAACAGTTTGAACATCTTTAATGCTTGCGGCAATCCAACCAACGTCGCCCACAGTTAAATAGTCTTTCTTTTTTTCCTTTGGTGTATTAACACCAAGTTCTACTACTTCATAGATGGCATTAGTTGCCATCATTTTAATATGATCGCCTTTTTTAATCGTACCATTTTTAATTCTTACCGATGGGATTACCCCTCGATATGCATCGTAAAAAGAATCAAAGATTAATGCTTCTACGGGAGCAGTTGGATCACCAGTTGGAGCAGGTATTACTTCAACAATACGTTCTAATAGTTCATCAATACCAATTCCTTCTTT
>ENA-OURV01001362-OURV01001362.1-human-gut-metagenome-genome-assembly--contig:-NODE-1362-length-19297-cov-16.033209_pt1 | contig 19297 bp, 17 predicted proteins | sample MGYA00242141_ERZ509072 | MGnify/ENA primary metagenome ERZ509072 (study PRJEB26280, sample SAMEA2338763) | human gut metagenome | biome: human gut; feature: human-associated habitat; material: faeces... | reverse complement strand
CCGTGGAAGTGCTGTTTGATGCCGCTACCGCACGCGAATGCACGTTCAAGACATTCGACAGCTACAGCTTTGCTCCGGACGGCAGCAAGCTGCTCATTGCCACCGAAACAACTCCCATCTACCGTCATTCCTATACGGCTGTGCATTACATCTACAGCCTGAAGCGCAACCTGGACGGTAAAATCAACAATATTGTGGAAAAGCTTTCGGACGGCGGATGCCAGCGTGAGCGTGATACGGGTGGGCGACGAGCTGGCTAGGGTGCTGTCGGGCTACGGGATATCGGTGCTGCACGACCGGGCGCTGTATGACGACCCGGAGTACAACGGGGCGTACTACCGGGCGGAGGACGCCATCGAGGCGTATATGGAGAAATACCCCAGCATCGGGTTCATTCTGGATGTGCACCGGGACGCGCTGGAGGACAAGGCCGGGCACCAGTACAAGGTGGTAACGCGGGAGGACCCGGACTGCGCGCAGGTGAGCCTGGTAATGGGCAGCAGCTGGGAGGGCTGGCAGGAGAACCTGAAATTCGCCGTGGCGGTGCAGCAGCACCTGACGGAGCGCTATCCCACGCTGATGCGGCCGCTGACGCTGCGGAATTCGGACTACAATGAGTACTTCACGCCCGGGAGCCTGCTGGTGGAGATCGGCGCAGCGGGGAACTCGCTGGACGAGGCGCTGAAGGCCGTGCGGGTGTTCGGAGAGGGATTTGCGGAGGTAGTGACGGGAAAATAGGGTTGCAATCCGGGTGTCGGTAGGGTATAATGTGGAAAACTTATCAAAAAAACGATTCCGGAGGGTATAGACTATGAAACGGAACCGCGGCTTTACATTGATGGAAATGCTGATCGTGGTGGCGATCATCGCTGTGCTGGCGGCTATTGCCATCCCTGTGTTCAACGGCAGCCTGCACAAGGCCAAGGCGGCCGCCGACATGGCCAACGTGCGGGCGTATTACGCGGAATTGCAGACACAGTACATCACCACCGGAGAATACATAGACATCGGGGATGACATGCATCTGAACTGGCGACGGGAAATTAAGTTTTTGGACGGCACCACAGTGCAGATGCAGGCTGGCACGGTAAGTGCGATACTGGAGAGGGAGCGTACAGACCCGACCAGCGGGCAGAAGGGCGCGCCCATTGGCTATCAGGTCTACTATATCTGCGACAAGGGCGACCACGAGCTGCTGCTGGAATAATGATGAAAAAAGAGACGGCGTGAGCCGTCTCTTTTCTTATCGGTTTTTCTTGGCCAGCTCCATGAGTTCCGGGTACTTGGACTTGATGTAGCTGTAGCTGCCCCGACCGTGGGGCAGCAGGCAGTCGGAGCAGTCCTTGACGCCGTTTTCCAGGTACCTGAAGTTGCCGCCGCACTTGCTGCCCAGGGTATACAGCGGGCAGTAGCAGAACAGGCAGTTGAAGTCCTCCGGGTGGCCGGTCTTGTGGCAGGGGAAGAACTCGCAGGTCCTGTGCTGGGTGAAGGAGTAAGCGCACTCCTCGGGCTTTTTGGTGTAGATATCGTCCATGTCAGTCCTCCACGGTGACCAGGCCGTCGTCACCCACGGTGACGGTCATGCCGGTCTGCACATATTGCAAAAATTCGTCGCCCAGGGAGTCCACCACGGGCATTTTGCTGTCGGTCCAGACATCGCCCAGAATGGCGCCGGAGGCGGCCAGGGAGTCGATGGGCAGGGAGAAGAGCATACAGGCGGGCTGCTTGCCGTGGGAGCAGACGGTGAAGAGCACCATGCCGCCGGTGGTGGAGCCGATGGTCTGGGGCAGGCAGAGGGCCTTGCCGATCATGGGCTTTTTGTAGATGTCGGGGTTATTCTGGTCGCCGCACTTGACCTGCTTGTCGCCGAACATCATGGCCATCTGGTAGCTGGCCAGGGTGTTGAAGCCGCCATGGCTGACCAGCGCTTCGGCGGTGCAGGTGCCGGGGACCACCACGCGGCCCTTGAACTGCTGCATATCAGCGTCCCTCCTTTTCGGTGATGATGTCCAGTATCGCCGCGTCGTAATCGGCGGCCTGAAGATAATCCCAAGCCTGCTGTCCGTCAAGGCAGCTGTCCACGCCATAGCCCTCGGCGACAAGGCGGCGCGTCACGAGGTCGTTTAGATCCCGCTCGTCCTCTGCATAGAGTATTCGCATGATGATTCTCCTTCAGCCTGTGTGATGCCCCGTCATTGTACCGCGCGCGGATGAGAGGAATATTAGAGCGCGATTCCAGCGCCGGCGGAGAGCGCCTCGATGTGGCGGCTGTTCATGCTGCGGCCTTTCGATGAGATAATTGTAGCATTGCGCTGTTAAGATGTCAATCGAATGGCAATGTAACCGGTTTTTTCTGCGTTTATGGCCGGAATTGAGTCAAAAGTGTGTAGAAACTGAAAAGGAAATACACATAATGAACTCATCAAACAAAGCGGAGCGTGTCTTTCATGAGCAAATCAGTCGGAGTGAAGAAAAAGAGCATATGGCGGGACAAATACCGGTCAACTCTTTTCCACAGAATGTTGCTGCTCCAAAGGTGCTCAGGTACTCTTTATAATCTTCCGAAAATTTCAATTTCAGCTCATTCTCGGCGTCTGCAATTTGCTCCTTGGAGGCTGCACCAAGCCTCATTTTTTATTGTTCGATGGTGTATGAACCAGGTTGGAACTCTTGGGGCTGCTCGGCAGGCAGAATGACAGTAGCCGTGCAATTGGCGGGGATGGAGAAGGTATAAACTGTTTTATTCCCTATATGCTTCCAGGCGCTTTCCACCTGACCGAAAATGCTGTTGTATTTCACACCAACATGGTCAAAATGTCCGCCCGGATGAGGTGCAAGAACGAAATGATTTTCTCCGTCCATCTGCACGCCGCACATCACCCGGAACACCCATTCCAGCACAGCGCCTTTGGAATAGTGATCCAGGGAAGCGATGCCGCCCTGGGCCTGGGTGCCTTCCCAGCTCTCCCATACGGTGGTAGCGCCCGCCTTGGGCATGAACAGCCAGCCGGGCATTTCCTCGTTTTCCAGCATTCTGTAAGCTGCATCCAAATCTATATCGTCCAGCACATCCAGAATCAGCGGCGTGGACAGGAAGCCGGTGCCTACCCGGTAACGATAGTTTTTCACCGCCTGCAGCAGGCGCCGCTTTGCAAAATCCGTTTGCTTTTCATTCAGCAGGTTCATATAGAGCGGACGAACCAGCACAGCCTGACGATCCGTGTCCAGGGAGAAATCCGGCTTTTCCACCAGCTCCTGATAGGCCTTTTTGCAGCCAGATTCATACCTGCGGTACAGGTCCGCGTCCTCCGCTTTCCCCAGATGCTCCGCGATCTCCGCCATCAAGCTCATCACATAGGTGGTATAAGCGGTGGATACCTCGGGATGGGGAGCCGCCATATCCGTCCATTTGTTGGGATGCACCTCGGCAGGCTCGGCCCACTCGCCATAGCTTTGGCCTGCGTTGACGGCATACTTCCTGTTCTCGCCATGGAGCCCCAGGGGCTTGGCCAGCAAGCCCAGTTTGCCGCAGCGCTTCATCATGAACCGTGCATACTTCTTCATGCCGGAATAATACTGGGTCAAAATACGCTCGTCCCCATACTGCTTCCAGAAGCGGTACGGGATGATCACGCCCGCGTCCGCCCAGCCTACGGAGCCGTTCATGGTGTTCATGTAGAAATCCACCCCGCCCGCAGGAGCAATCTGAGGCAGACAGCCGTCCTTCCGCTGCCAATCATACATGTCGTTCAGGAACTTCTTGGCGAAGGAAGCGTAATCGAACAGATAGGCCGCAGTACCAAAGAAGATTTGCGCGTCCCCTGTCCAGCCGTGACGCTCCCGGGTGGGACAGTCGGTCGGTAAATCGGCAGAGTTGTTTTTCGTGCTCCAGCGAGTGCAGGAGACAAAGCGGTTCAAAAGGGCATTGGAGCTGTCAAAGGTCAGGGTATCTTCCATGTCCGAATATACAGCAATGGCCTCAAAGTCCTCGGGTTTGGCTTCGATATCGCCGTCCACCTGCACATACTGGAAGCCGAAAATGCAGAAACGGGGCTTGTATTCGTTGAGTCCTTCCTTGCAGGTATATTCGATCTTCTGCAAGGGCGTGGTGATCTTTTTGCTGCTGCATTGGATGTTCCGCAGGGTCAATTCGCCCTGCCTGTCCAGCATTTCCCCATGGGTCAGGGTGATCTTTTGCCCCTGCTTCGCCTGCACCCGGAAGGAAACATAACCGGCGATATTCTGCCCGAAATCCAGCACGTTTTTTTCGCCGGGCGTATGGATCAGCTTGGGTGTAAACCGCTCGTGCTCGCGGACGGGCACATTATTGGAAGCGGAAGGAATGACGGTGCGTGAGGTGCACTTGGCTTTCGCGCCATAGCCGGGCTGCCGGTTGGCGTCCACGATCTCGCCGTCTTTATTGTCCGCAAAGCGGATGGGGCCGTCATTGCTCCAATCCCAGGTTTCGTCCGAGCAAACAGTCTCTATGGTTCCATCCTCTCCCGTGATTTCCAGCTGACACAGCAGGGCGGTTTCCGTGCCGTATTGGTTTTTCAGACCCCAGGCGCCTGTGCTGCCCCGATACCAGCCATCCGCCAGCTGCACGGTCAGCACATTGTCGCCTGCTTTCAGCAGGTCGGTTACATCATAAGTTTGATACTGAATGCGCTTGTTGTAATCGGTAATGCCCGGGGCCAGGATGAAATCGCCCATTCGCTGGCCGTTCAGCACGGCCTCATACAGCCCGCAGGCCGTGATATATAGCCGGGCTTTCCGAGCCTTCTCCGCAGAGAAAGCCTTCCGAAAGCAGTCTACGGGATAGCGCTGCTTTTTATTCACGCTGTAATTGCCGGTGATCCAGGAAGCGTCCCACTTGGTGATGCCCATTTCAAAGAAGGCTGCTTCGCTCCATGCGCCGGGCACATTATTTTCATCCCACAGCCGGACCTTCCAGGTGACCCGCTCCCGGTCAGCAAGAGGCAGCGGATAATCCGCGTGCATGGCGCTGCTTTCCACCTTGCCGCTGTCCCATTGCTCGCTTATGACCTGATAGGCCGTCTGCTTGATTCCATCCTGGCAATTCCAGAACAGGCGCGGCTGCTGAATATCCATCCCCAAGGGATTGACCAGGTATTCTGTTCTCAATCGAACTGCTTTCATGTTTTTATCCTTTGATGGTCAAATTTGCTTCGCCGTCTGCCTGGACGGTTACCTTCAGCAGCCAGCGTTCAGGACTGTATGCGCGCTTTTCCGTTTTGATGGGCAGACCGCAAGTGATCTCTGCGGGTTCAAAAGGCAGGAAGATGGAGGTCGTTCCGTCCTTTTCGGCTGTGTATATCATTTGATATGCCTTGCCCGCTTCGTCGTAATGGTAGCTTTGCAGTTTTCCCGCGGTTTGCATGGGATAGGCCCGGCAAAGGGCTGAGAAATGGGTGTCGTTCTCCTGGCCGGGATGATATTCGCAGTAAGCGGAGCCCCAAAGGTTTTCCTCCAGGATACCGTTCATGAAGCGGATCAGCTCGTTGGTGAAGTCCCGGGACGGGAAAGCGCCCCATTCGCCGATGATGGTGGGCAGCCGCAGCCGTTCCTGCCCCTGGCGCTTGCCCATGAACACCCGGCTGACGTTATCCTTGCTGTATGCCTCGTAACGGTCGGAATCCACCACGGAATCGTAGCCGTGCGGGGCGTAGATCTGACCGATGCCTTCCAGCCGCTCCATGCCGGTGGGCACGTCGGTGCTACAATAGATATTGCCGCCGGTGACAATGTTCAGCTTGCTGTGCTTCTGAATGGCCCGCTGCATCCGGCGGTAAAAGTCCATCAGGGTGGTTTTGTCAAAATCCATGAGGCGCGACGCCACGATGCCCATAAACTCCGCTGCCTGCTCCGGGGGGATCAGGTCGGGACGGCCCAAATCAAATTGCGGGTTCTTTTTCAGCATTTCCACGGTGCCCAGGCCAAAGGCTTCCCGGGCCAGGCTGCCCATGAAAGGCTCGTTCATGGGCTCCAGCCCGATCACGTTATCGCAAGGGGCGAACACCCGGGCGATTTCTTCCCACATGTGTTCATAATGATCCAGCAGCCCAATGCCGTCCTCCGCTTCTTTGTTGGCCCAGAAATTATCTGCCGCTTTGATAATTGCTTCGCTCTTCAGATAAGCTTCAAACCAAATCACACAGTCCTGGGGATGAGGCAGTCCCTCATCCAGACAAGCCCAGTCCGGCGCGCCATCAATGAACTTTTGGGCAAACAGATCCTGATGCATATCCAGAATGATATACATGCCGTTTTCTTCGGCCAGCTTCACAATGCTTTTGACCTTGTTCAGGTATTCGTAATCGATTTTGCCAGGCTGTGGCTCCACAGCATCCCAGAAGATGCCGTAGCGCAGCAGATTAAAGCCCATGCGGCGGAAGTAAGGGAAAGCCTTTTCAATTTCGGGGTAGATATGACCTGTCTCCCGGCCGCGGCACAGCACGTTCACACCATGCAGGATCACCTGTTTTCCACTTTCGGTAACAAACGACAGATCCTTTAACAGCAGCTTTTCCATGGTTTTATCCTCCCTTTTTATTCCGCGTGATGACGGGCCTTCAAATCGTTGTGGATCGCATCCATGTGCTTTTCCACGTTCAGGAAAACGAGCAGCACGATCAGGATCACGGCGGTGATGACCTCATTGCCCAGGAAGAAGAAGGTGATCACGTTCTGCACGCCCATGTTTTGGACAAAGCCGATGGTCTGGCCGGTGGCCTCCACAAATTCCGGCGCGATATAGCCCGCCTGGGCAAGGAAAAAATTGAGTACGCCGGCGGCGATGCCGGTGCAGATGGTCAGGATGACACTGTTGACAGAGGAAGCCATGCCATCCACGCGGAAGCCGTTTTTCCATTCCACATGGTCGGCTACGTCTGCCGACAGGGCCGCGAACACATAGGCACAGGGCAGGCCGCCGATATTTTTGATGAATTGGCCGATGAGCACGATCACCATATTCCGAGGATTGATCAGGCAAATAATGCCGCCCAGGGCATAGAGCACAAAGCCCGCCATGGTCACGTTCCGCTTGCCGAAGCGCTTGGCCAGGGGCCACACAGCAAAGATGCCGATGCCCATGGGGATTCCGCCGATCACGGAAACCAGCATCTGCGTCGTACCGTCGTTGTAGCTGCCCAATACATAGTTGCAGTAATATACCAGGGAGGCGTTTTTGAAATAGGTGCCCATAAAATAGACGATGTTATAGATGAACAGCGGCACCCAGAACCGATCGTGGAGCAGTGCGCTCAGCTGCTTTTTAATGGGCTGCGCTTCTGCGGTGGTGCCGATTTCTTCCGTGATGCGCTCCTTGGTAAAGAAGTATTCCAGCAGGGTCAGCGGCAGCATCAGTGCGGACAAAACGCCCATCACCAGCAGCCACAGATTCTGATTGACGCCGATCATGGGCATGATCACCATGGGGAAAATCAGCGCCACAATGATGCCGGATACCATCACGCTGGCCACGTTGTTGAAAACGGACAGGCTGCCGCGTTCATTGGTATTGCGGGTGGACAGAGCCACCATCAGGCCATGGCTCATGTTGTAGATCGTCGCCGCGAAAGCGTAATACAGGTTATAGGATACCATCACCCAGATCAGCTGCACGGTTTCCGAGGCTTTGGGAACGGCAAACAGCAGGATGCCGGTCACAGGCAGCAAAACAGCGGACAGCAGCAGCCAGGGGCGAGCCTTGCCTTCTTTAGAGCGGGTACGCTCAATGATCTGGCCCATGATCAGGTTGGTAATGGCGTCGATCACCTTGGAGATGATGGGAAACGCCATCAGGAAAACGCCGCCCCATACGCCGGTGAGCTTGAGTACGTCGGTGTAAAACACATTCAGATACACGGCCAGCACCGCGTTGAACAGCAGCGTGCCGGTGGGGCCCAGCAAATAACCGAACCAGCGCTCCTTGGCGCTTACGCTTTCCTGGGTAATGCGGCTTTGCGGCAATCGGTTCAGGGTAATAGTTTTCATGGCGATTTTTCTCTCTTTCTCAGGTGTTTTCATCCTTTGGCAGCCTGGGGACTTTCACGTGTGACAGGAAGCATTTGATTCCTTTGATCAGATGGCCGTTGGCCATTTCCATCATGCCGTTGGCCACGTGCCAGGGCATGCTCTGCCCGGCGGACATGGACATGGAGCGCAGAGAGTTGCTTTCCAGGATGCGCTTTAAGAACAGCGCGCCCTTCCTGGCGTTTTCCTTTTCCGGTCCGTCCGGCATTTTCTCCGCCTTTTTCATTTGCCCTTTGGCAACGGACAGCACGGCGTTAAACAGGATGCGGCCCATGAAGGACTGCTGTAAATCCGTGAACCGGGATTCCATGGTGGTGGGATAGGATTTGGGAAGCGCAGGAACCGTATAGGAATCGGAATAAACGGCTTTTGGTTCTTCTTCCACAGTGACCGTAACCGTTTTGCTTTCCCCGGGATTCAGATATACCTTTGCAAACCCCTTTAATTCGCCGTCAAGATACAGCTGGGACACTTCTCCGCCGAAGCGGCTGCCGGTGTTGGTAATCGTTTGCGTATAGGTGTTTCCGTCCTTCTGCCATTCACCGTGCTCAAAAGTGGTATAGCTCAGCCCGTGACCGAAGGGATAGCGCACGGGAATGCCGTGCTTCTGATAATAGCGATAGCCCACCTCCGTGCCCTCGTCATAGACTTCCTGCAAAGTTTTTCCAAAGCTTTCATGGCTGGGCACATCCTCATATTTTATGGGCCAGGTTTCCGCCAGCTTGCCGGAAGGGTTCTTTTCGCCGAATAATAGCTGTGCTGTGGCTTCGCCGCCGTTCTGCCCCGGCAGGAACATATTCAGGATAGCGCTGACCCGATTGTTGAAGGGCAATTCCACCGCGCTGCCGCCGAACAGCACCACCACCACCTTCTTGCCGGTGGCGATCATGTCGTCGATCAGCTTCAATTGTTTTTCCGGCAGGCGCATGTTTTCCCGGTCGCAGCCTTCGGACTCGTATTCATCGGTAAGGCCTGCAAAAACGAGGACGGTATCACAGTCTGCCAAAGAATGATTCTTGATATTCCGTTTTTCAAAGGCGTCCCTGACTGTCGTTACCTGGGTTGGGTTGATCATGGAACTGCCGGATCCCTGGTAGCGCATGGTTTCATACAGCGCACCGGCAATATACAGCTTTTCTTTCCCCGTCAAAGGCAACGTGCCGTCGTTCTTCATCAGCACGGCGCAGTCGGCGGCGATCTCCCCGGCCAGGTCGTGATGCGTCTGCCAATCCACAGGCGTTTCATCCGCGGGCTTTGCATACTGGTCGATCCATTTCAGGATGTTCCGGCAGGCTTGATCCAGGTCTGCCATGGGCAGGGACCCGTCCCGCGCCGCGTCCAAAATCCACCGGCGGCAGATGGCGGTATCGCCGGGCATTTCCAAATCAAGCCCGGCTTTGATCCCGGCCGCCCGGTCATGCACCGCGCCCCAGTCGGTCATCACCACACCGTCAAAGCCCCATTCCTTGCGCAGCACATCGGTGAGCAGCCACTTGTTTTCGGAGCAGTACACGCCGTTGATCTGGTTGTAAGCGCACATCAGCGTGGCGGGATGGGCATGCTTCACGATGTATTCAAAGGGCTTCAAATACAGATTGCGGACGGTGTTTTCCGACGCCACCGAATTGCCCATGAAGCGGTAGTTCTCGCTGTTGTTCATGGCAAAATGCTTCACGGAAACACCCACGCCCTGGCTCTGCACTCCCTCCACCTCGGCAGCGCCCATGACGCCCGCCAAATAAGGGTCTTCGGAAAAGTATTCAAAATTCCGTCCGCACAGGGGATTCCGCTTGATATTCACGCCAGGGCCCAGCAGGGTGTGCACGCCATAATGGCGGCATTCCCGGCCAATGGCAGCCCCCAGTCTTTTCAGGTTATCCGGATTCCAGCCGGAGGCGGTGGTCACTGCTGTGGGAAAAGCTGTGGCCGCTTCGCTGGCAGTGATGCCGTTATCGCCGCCCGCTTTCTGCTTCCGCAGGCCGTGGGGGCCATCCGACATGCAAAGAGACGGAATGCCCAGCCTTGGGATGGGGTTGGTGTACATGAAGTCGGTGCCGGATACCAGCGCCGCCTTTTCTTCAAGCGTCATTTGTTTCAGAATGCTTTCAATGTCCATGGGATGCCTCCTTGTGCGGCATGAAGGGAACGAACTTTTGCGACGATCTAATTATATAATAAGCGCTTGCCAAAAATCTTGCAGAATTGTGATATTTGATATATAATTGTATCGTCTTCACACAGAAAGGCGGGCGTAAAATGAAAAAGCTGGATCTTTCCTATCTTTGCATCACCATCGGCAGCCTGTGCAGCTTTCCCGTGCGGCTGTACGAAGGAAACGAACTGGTATTCAAGGTCGATCATTCCGGCTTGAAGTATGACCCCATTCAAGCGTCGCTGAAGGATTTATTTGCTTTATCCGATCATATCGGCACCTATATCACACCCCGCTATTATTATTACGGCGTCGTGCGCAGCGGTGAAACCCGGCTGATCCTGGGCCCGACCCGCCAGCTTCCCGCCACGGAGCAGCAGCTTCGGGAGCTGGCTTTTTTGAGCAACGTACCGTCAGAAGAAATGCATGCGTTCATTCAAACCATGCGCTCCCTGATTTACATGCCCTTGGAAAGCCTGCAGCAGATCCTATGTACCATGAATTATGTGATGAACGGAGAAAAACTGTCGCTGGAGGATATTGTGCTCCGCGGATCTGCTGAAACGCAAATCACGCTCAACCCAGCAGAAGCCAATGATGGACAGGCCATCCCTGAAGAAATCCACAACACGCTGGCAATTGAACAAACCTTAATGAACATGATCCGCAAAGGCGATACAGACGCCCTGAAAGCCTGGATCGCTTCCGCGCCCGCCGTTCACGCAGGCGCCATGGCCCAGGAGCATTTGAGGCAATACAAGAACACCTTTATCGTCACCACCACACTGGCGACCCGCTCCGCCATCCGCGGCGGCATGAACGTGGAAGAAGCCTTGTCCACCAGCGATCTGCTGATCCGCAGCTGCGAAGCGCTCCAGGACGTGCAAAACATTCAGCGGCTGCAGATCAACATGCTCCTTACCTATACCGAGCAGGTAGCGCGCCTGCGGAAAGGGATTCAGCCGACGCCGTTGGCCATTGCCGTGTCTGCCTGGGTACAACGGCATTTGAGTGAACCCATCGATACTGAAAAGTTAGCTCAGGAGCTTCATTATTCCCGGCCATATCTCTCAAGAAAATTCAAAGAGGAAACCGGCATGACGCTCACCGACTTTATCCTCACGAAAAAAAGCGAGGAGGCTGCCCGCCTGCTCGCTTACACGGATAAGAGCTTGATCGCCGTCAGTGACTATTTGGGTTTTTCCTCCCAAAGCCATTTTTCCAGAGTCTTCAAGAAATACATAGGCAAGACCCCATCTGGTTACAAAGCTCAATAGAATGCCACTAATAAAGAGGTGAAGAAGCAATTGACGATGAGCCTGATCAGCGACGAGTTGGGGCAGGCATCAACGAAGAAGAAAGAGTTTCTGGGAATCATGGAGAAACTGATTCCGTGGTCGGAATGGGTCGGGATCGTGCAGCCGCACTATTACAAAGGAGAGCGCGGCAATAAGCCCTACAACTTGGAATTGATGCTCCGAATCTATGTGCTGGCGCAAGCTGTATTGGGTGTATAACCACTATACTTTCACCCGCATGATGGAGCAGCTCGAATCAGCCGGACTGGATGCGCCGCAGACCGGCCGCTTGATCGTGCTCATTGAGAATGACCTGCGCAGCGCCTTCGGTTACGCGCCCGATGCGCCCTTTACCGGCGGCGCGCAGGAGGCGCGGCACTTCCTGACTGCCCTGCGCGACGGGTTGTGCGCGCGCGTGCTGCAAAGCCCGGATTTCCGCCTGATGCCCCACTGCATCCTCTTTGCCGCGCTGTATATACAGCAGAACATGGGCAGCCGCCTCAAGGAGCAGCAGGTCGCCCAGCTGGTGGGCATGAGCCGCAGCTATTTCTCGCAAAATTTCAGTGCCATGGCAGGCGATACGTTTAGCAGCTTCCTGCGCGGCGTGCGCATGGACCACGCCAAGAAACTGCTGGCGTCGGGCTGCTCCGTGGCCGACACAGCTTCGGCTGTTGGTTATGACGACGTGAAATACTTCCAACAGAACTTTCGCAGCGTGACGGGCGAAAGCTGTTCTCAATTCTTGAAACAAAATTCCCAAGCGAGTGACGGCGGTGCGCAATAACAGCCCCAAACGCCGTTTTTGTCTTCTGCCTCTCTGAGTGTTGTGCTGAATATACGCAACGTAATTCGGTTGATATGCACAAACATTAACGGTACAATAGATCTCAGCAAGGGGGGTGAACTCCTCCCCCGGCAAAACAGAAAGGAAGGAACAACACATGACAAAAATGCGCAAACTGGTTACCCTGCTGATGGCCGCGCTCATGCTGCTGCCCAGCACAGCCGCTTTCGCGGAAGAAACCCCGGATCCCTTCATGAAATTCGACCACGTGGTCGAGGTACACATTGGCCAGATGGCCTACCCCACCCAAGCGTTCCCGGACGGCGATACCAACGAGGACAACGTCTTCACCCGCTATCTGCTTGAGAACTTCAACATTAAGGTGGTTGTGGATTGGTCCGCCGCCGTGGGCGACGACTACAACCAGAAGGTGAACCTGTGCATCGCCAGCAACACCTTGCCCGACGGCCTGCAGTGCGACCGCAAGGCCATGCTGGCCGCAGCCAACGCGGACATGCTCTACGACTTGACCGAGATTTTCGATCAGTACGCTTCCCCGCAGGTCAAGGAGATCATGAGTGCGGGCGGCGGCATGGCCTTTGAGTATTCCAAGGTAAACGGCAAGCTGCGGACGGATCGGCGTTTTCCGCAAAGAACGTGCCTGCGCCGGTTTTTCTCTCGGTCTTGCTTTGGCGGTATGCGTTGTACAGCTTGGGGTTCACCTTGAATTTCAGGGTGCCCAGCGCCTTATACAGGTCAACGCCCGTTTTAGTGGAATAGGCGCGGGAACCAGCAGATTGATTGCGGTACAAGGGCTGCACGACTGCATGGCCAAACAGAGATATTTGCTCATCCTTGCTTAGCGGCAGAGCGTTGTCCTTATTGTAAAGCAATACGGTGCCTTCTTCCTGCTCCTGCACTGCCTCCGTATAGGTGTCTTCCTTGAGTACCTTAAGCGTTTTTGCGTTGATGTCGCCATAAGCGCTCTTATAATATATCGTATCCTCATCCTCGACACTTTCATCGTTGATGACTTTGCTGGTCTGCACGCCAAGCATGCCGTTGACAACGGTATCATAGCTCATGGCCAGGTTCGAGCCGAATATCACGAAGCACAGGATGAAAGCCATCAGACATGACAGCCCGGTTGTTATTCTCACCTTTCGCATACGCATGCTCCTTATCTTGATGGATCAGTCGTTCAGAAAGAAAACGGCGCCGGGGAGAAAGCCAATTTGCGAATGCAGGAATGGCTTGCAGCACCAGACGCCGCCGCTGTCATGAAGCACAGCGGAGAAGAAAGGAATTTGATCAGGTTTGAGAGAAAGGAGGATTCAAAAACGATCTATCGATTCCTTCGCTTCCCGCCGAGCGTCCATGCGCTTTCGGAGCGTTTTCCGCAGGTTGACGACGACGTTCAGACGAGCGGCCTGCCGCTGTCAAATTTGGCGGGGTGCCGGGTCAATCAGCCCGGCACGCCCTGCCAAGCGGAAGTTTCCTTGCAGGGAACCAATTGATGTAGCTGATTTATTCCAGCGGATTGGTGCCGACGATAGGCTCCACGTTGTACTTGGCCACGCGCTCGTCGTCGATCACACCGCTCCAGTTGAGGCCGAAGGTGAAATCGTAGGTGTTGCCGTCGGCGTCCACATAGCAGTCCATATCCCGGGGCACGTCCTCGTACTGGGCTTCCACGGTTTCCATATCGATGGGCTGCTGCATGGGCAGCAGGGCGGAGGGCTCATAGTTGCCGGCGATGATATCAAAGAGGATCTCGTCGCGGGCGGAGTGGGTGCGGCCGCCGCCGAAGGATACCAGGATTGCGTCCGCGGAGGGCTCGATTTCGGACCACACCATGGAACTGTTGAGGTTCATCACCAGCACCAGGGGAATATCGCCAGTGAGCTCGTCGATTTCCAGCACGAAGTCCAGGTCCGCCTCGTTGCTGACGGTGCCGGTCTTGCCGAAGTAAGAGCGGTTTTCCTTTACATAATCGTACTCGGTGCCGTAGACGCCCTCGAAGGCTTCCAGCGTGATCTGTCCGCCGATGGATTCGAAGCGGACGTACATGTTATCGGCGGTGTAAGGACGATACTGCAGGGAACGGGGAATGTACTCGTAGTCAGCTGGTACCTTCATGTTTTCGTCATAGCCGGTGGTGGGAGCGTTGCTCTTGGGGCTGGCGACGCGTACGATCACCAGATCGGCCTTCGCGATGTCCTCGGCGGAAGCGCGGATTACGTCCCCGGGCAGATAGGTGTTTCCTTCACCGCTGGGCGTTCCAACTGTGTCAGTGATCACGTTGAAGTACTGAGAGGCCACGGCAATATCCATTGAAGGAGCGAAGGAAGCGGGGGTGGTGCCGCGGCGGCTCGTGGTTGCGGGAGAGTACTTGTAGGGAATATAAACGGTCAACTTTTCATCGCCCGCAGGCTTGATCACGCTGTTATCAGTATTCTTGAGCATCACGATGGACTTGAGCAGCGCTTCGCGGGCCATGGCGGTATGTTCTTCGTTATTGGGCACGGAAGCGGCAATCGCTTCGGAAACGTAGGGGTTATCCACGACGCCCACGTTGAAGAGGGTGTCCAGAATGTGGCGGGTACTGTCGAAAATGATCTGGTCGGCAGCTTCCTTTCCCAGGCGTTCCACACCATAGTTGTAGGCTTCCACAGCAACGGCAATATCTTCTTCATACTTGCCGCCCATATTGCCCCAGGCGTCGATGCCGGCTTCCAGTTCCAGCCAAAGGCGCTGCGGAACGGTGTATTCTTCCATGCCGAAGCACTTATCAACGTGGGTGTTGAAGTCCGTCAGGATGTAGCCGTCCCAGCCGTTGGCAGCGCGCCACAGGCCGTTGATCTTTTCGGCGTTATAGCTGGTTGAAACGCGCTCGCCCAGGACGGAGTCGCCGTTTTCATCCACGCCGATGGAGAAACTGGTCATTGCGGAGGACACCATGCCGGTCTTGCCGGGCAGATCCTGCGCCGCGAAGTAAGGCAAGATGCTTGTATAGAACTGGCCGCCAGGATACACGGCGTAAGCTCCGTCCAGCGAATGGGCTTCACGGCCGCCCTCGCCGGCGCCCTCGCTCATGATGTGCTTCACCTGGATATTGACGGAGTCCTTGCCCCAACCCAGGTCGTTGCCGTCATCGTCGTAGGTGGACTGCCAGGCGTTGATCATAGCGCGGGTCATGTCGATAGAAAGCTGAGGATCCTCGCCAAAGGTCATGTCGTTGCGGGACCACCGGGGTTCAGTCGCCAGGTCAACCTGGGGGCCGACGTTCATGGTCAGGTTCATGGAATGCCATTCCTTGGACAAGGTACGGCCATATTCATGGGCCAATTCCGGATCGAAGGTGGCGGCCAGCGCCAGGTTGCCGGGCCAGTCGGTCACGCCATTGCCTTCCAGCGGGTCGGCAATGAAGGTGGCGGGGATAGCAACCACGTCGGTATTTGCTTCGATGTGCTTCTGAATCTCGTTGTTCCAGGCGGTAATCAATTCAGCGCCTACGGAGCTGAAACGGATGTGGCGATAACCCAGATTCAGCGCAGTCTTGGTGGTATCCGCCAGGGTTTTGGCAGGAGTGCCGACGCTAAAGGGGTTCATTTTCAAGCCCAACTGGAATTCCAGACTCAGGCCGCCGTTCGTGACCAGGTCGCGGGAGCGTTCTTTGTAGTCCACGCGCCAGTCTTCAAACACGTCCAGTTCGCCGTCACGATCCAAATCCTTGAAGGCGTAACCATCCACTTCAATCAGATCCACGCCGCCGCCCTTGGTGTAACTCAGGGTTGCGCCGCCTTCATTTTCAACCAGTGTCCAGCCTTCCGGCTGCAGTGTTTCGGTATACTTCTTGCCGCTTTCGCCCATGGCAAAGCTGGGCAACATCGCAACCAGCATCACGGCTGTGATGATCACGCTGACTACCCGCTTCGTGTTGATCTTCATCAATGATACCTCCATTGTTTTCTTTCCGGTGTGTGAACAAACAAGCAGATTATTCTCGGGGAACTTCGAGCTCTCAATCCTCCGCCAGGGTGCACCTCCTATAGCGGCAATTGGAAATCCCCCGATATCTGATTTTATTATAACCACAGAAAGAAGCAATGGATTGTTCTTCGACCAAACTGTCGTTTTTCGCTACCAAATTGAAAATATGTGCTTTTTTGCACCGTTTATTGCATGTATTTTGAATATACCGAGGGATTCATGTGCAACCTCCGCTTTTCATTACAACGGCGACAGATATAAATAAGCATGCTCCGCTTTCGATAAATCAATGTTTGCTGCCATGGCGTTTTATCTATTGAAACTCCACAATGTTATACAGATAATGCCAAATAATACGGAGTGCAGAAAATTGCTGACACGCTGCGCACGCGAATGTTAGGCAAATCGCCCGTTTGCCAGAACAGCGTTGTTGGCAAAAAGGCGAAATGTTGGAAAGCTGCCAACAGCGCCAGCAGCGGCGCAAAAAGCAAATTTCCGGGCAAAAGAAATCTTTCCAGCCGATGCTCTTCGCGCGTTTGGCAAGACGCACGCGAGAACATCAGCCAGAAAGATTTATTTATTTGGTAATGAGCCCAGTGGGAGTCGAACCCACGACCGACTGCTTAGGAGGCAGTTACTCTATCCAACTGAGCTATGGGCTCATGTGCCTGAAACCCGGTGATTTCAAGGTTTTCGCACGGTTTCAGTGCGATTCTTATGGCTTTATTTTAGTTCTGCTTTGATAAGAAAAATAATTATGAAATCATATTTGTTTTCCTTATCGTAGCGAGGCGACGATTTCCCTTCCACAGAAGGCTTGGGAAGCGGTTTGTCCGCCACTCGGTAGGTTTTGAACCCCATTCCTATCAAGTCAGCGACGCAAAGGGAAGCGTTGAGCGCTTTCTTAGGAGTATGGCTTACCATGTGATACACGGTTCGGATGTAACTTCCAATATCATCCCTTACGCAGAATGACTTGTAGTAAACGAACTTTATGGTGCAAAACACCTATTCTGACGCAGTTTTATGTGTCCGTTGGGTGGTCCTATTAGCAAATTCTTAGCAAGAGGACACCCAGCCAAAGCCGATTGCTACTGCCATTCTTCACTCCCTTAGTCAAAATGACAAGGCAAATACATGGAGGTTACTATGGACAAGAAAGAGAAAAAGTCACTGCCGGAACCGCGCACATACACCGTGGAACAGATTGCAGCCATGCTCAACATTGGCCGCACAACCGCATATCAGCTCGTCAAGCAGGAGGAGTTCAGGATCGTCCGCATAGGAAATGCGATCCGCGTTTCCAAGAAATCTTTTGACGAGTGGCTGGAAAGTTTGGAATTGTGAATATCGCAAGAAAAATCTATATATAAGCTTCAACAAATCTACAAATTTGGTTGCCACGCAAAGGCTTTGCATGGTATAATAAGCTGTTAAATAGCTTGAGAGAAAGGAGGAGATTAATATTACTGTTGTTGATTTGTTTTGTGGTTGTGGTGGAATGTCACTGGGATTTCAAGAAGCTGGGTTTAATATCTTGGCTGGGTTTGAGCATTGGAACACCGCTATTTCTTGTTACAAAAAGAATTTTTCACACCCTGTTGAAGATGTTGACCTTTCGGATGTGGACCTTTCGGTAAAAACTATTTCAAAATATACACCTGATATTATAATAGGTGGTCCTCCTTGTCAAGACTTCTCTGGTGCTGGAAACAGAATTGAGGGTGACCGTGCAAATTTGACCATTGCATATGCAAATATTATTCAAAAAGTTTCTCCGCAATATTTTGTAATGGAAAATGTTGAACGTGCAGCCAGTAGTAACGCCTATAAAAAGGCTCGCAAAATCTTCAAAGATGCAGGATATGGATTGACAGAAAAAGTTCTTGATGCAAGCTTCTGCAGTGTTCCACAAAAAAGAAAGCGTTTTTTTTGTATTGGCTATAAAAATGGACCTGATAGTTTTTTAGATGGACTGTTATCAACCAACCAATCGGTATTTCCTTTAACAGTCCGTGAATATTTTGCGCAGGAAAATTATAATTTATCAACAGAATATTATTATCGCCATCCTCGCTCATATAAGCGACGTGGTATCTTTTCGGTTGATGAACCTTCTCCAACTATAAGAGGCGTTAATCGTCCAAAACCTAATAATTATAAAAAGCATAGTGGGGATTTAGTTTCCCCGGATGGAGTACGTAACTTGACTGCACTGGAACGCTCTCTTATACAAACATTTCCTCCAAATTTTGTTTGGGATGACTCTTCCGCATCAACTGAGCAAATGATTGGAAATGCAGTTCCAGTTAAGCTTGCTCATTATGTGGCAACTTGCTTAATGCGCTTCATCAACGGCGATACCGATTTACATAACTTACGTTTTATAGATTGGCTAAAAAAAGAAAAGACTCTTTCCGCTGAAGTCGCTGGCGATACTCTTTCTAGAATAGGACGTGCAAGAAGAATTTTAGATTTTGAAGATAACGATTGCGAAACTTATCTGAAAAAACTAAATGAAGAGAATCTATTCAAAGGCATTGTACCTTCCGTTCGCGCACAAATTCGTAGAGCGGTAAGATTATATTTTGAATATGTTTCTAATCATACGGAGGTAGAATCATGAGTGAACCAAAATTCCAAATGTCCATCAATTTGCAAGTATTAAACCATTTAGGCTTAAATCTTTATAGCAATACCTCTGCAGTTCTTTCAGAAGTTGTTGCAAACGCTTGGGACGCTGATGCTACAGAAGTAAACATCCAAATTGGCGGAGATACTATTTCTATTACAGATAATGGTATTGGTATGAATTTGGCAGATATAAACAACAAATATTTAACTGTTGGATATCAGAAACGAAGTGAGAGCGGTGAATCTCTTATATTTCATAGACCTGTAATGGGAAGAAAGGGGATCGGAAAACTCTCTATGTTTTCTATTGCTAATACTGTTGAAGTTTATTCTAAAAAAGATGCTGAAGTTAATGGTTTTAAAATCGATACAAATTCT
>ENA-OURV01001351-OURV01001351.1-human-gut-metagenome-genome-assembly--contig:-NODE-1351-length-19478-cov-4.363281_pt1 | contig 19478 bp, 14 predicted proteins | sample MGYA00242141_ERZ509072 | MGnify/ENA primary metagenome ERZ509072 (study PRJEB26280, sample SAMEA2338763) | human gut metagenome | biome: human gut; feature: human-associated habitat; material: faeces... | reverse complement strand
AGCTTGAAACGGCTAAGTCGTCCCTTTTAGTATGCTTTGCATCCTAACGGTCCTTCAACAGACGCCGCTTCTTATAAGCTGCTTTCGGCTACCGCTCTTTCGTTGATTGACAGGTCGTTCATAACTGTTTCTAATTACTCTCTCTACTCAAAAAGCTAACGCCAACGCCTTACAGTGGAATCATCTCTTTGTAGTGATTGTAGCGTTGGGTAATCTCATCTACAAATCTTATGGTCTCCTTACCTTTGAATTTGCCTAATTTGATGTCTGGCTTTCTGTAGTGCTCCTCTGTGCTTAAGAGCGGAATAACCTCTTTTAGTTCATCCCAGACTAAAGGATCTTTACCCTCTGATTGGGCAAGAGACATACAGTCCTCTATTCTGGCCTCTCCGCAGTTGTAGGCGGCTAATGTAAGGAGAATGGCATTGAGAGAGTCTGCCCCCTTTTTTGTATAGTTGTTGTATATTGTCTGCAGATAGGATGTGCCGGCCTTTATGTTGTCCTCGGGGTCGTATATGTTCTCTATTCCGTATTTTTTTCCTGTACTCTCCTTTATCTGCATAAGCCCTATTGCACCACGGCTTGAGCTTACTCCTGCTTTGAACTGAGATTCCTGATATATCAAAGAGGCAACTAATCTCCAATCCCATCCTAACGGACGACTGTATCTCTTTATAAGGTTATCATACGGAGAGAGTGAACTGAATTTTTTGTTTCCATTATAATTTTGGGCCCTGTATCTCTTATAGTATTTGCCACCCATATCCATAAACTCGTTGGTGTGTATAACATTGTTAAACCAGTAATTGAGTGTCTGGATAAGGATATGGTTCTCCTTTGTTGCAACACATACAACGCTGTCTCTGTTTAACGGGGTGCTCGATATGAGATCATCCTGATAGTTCTCAGGTACTGTATCTCTGTAATTGATGATAAGCATGTCTACCATACCTTTGTAGAGATTGCCCCATTGTGCAGTGTCAAAGTGTTCCGGCGTAAGTTCAATACAAATGCCTTGGTTGTCTCCAAACAGATTGAACAGCTCATACAGGTAACCTATTGTGTATCCCTTTGCCTTTAAAGTCTTGTCTAAAAGTATATTGCATTTTATTGTGTCACCGGCGTAAAAACTTGGCATGGGGGAGTGCGGTAACTCCTCCTCGTAGATAGGGACAACTATCATGAACAAAACAGAAAGAAGCGCTATCAGAGCTTTAAGATGCCTCTTTTTAAGCGGTTCAACCATAATTACATATAAAACGGCCAGTAAATGCCAATCTTTAAGGCAGAAGCAGGCCTAAGGTATCTGTTTGCCGAAAAGCGGTCGTTATTAGGCCAATTCTGTGCTGCATTTATATATTTTACAAATATACAGGCTCTCTTCCACTGGAAATTTACAAATGCATCTATATATGGGGTGCCTCCGCTCTTTGTCTCCCTTTGGTTGTAGAAGAGCCCGAGCGCAGGGGAGTAGCCTGGAGCGTAATATTTTGTGTTAAGTGTTGCATTTGCACCAATCTGTATTGCCATTACATCTTTAACGGCATCGAATTCTAAATAATATCTCAAATTGAGAGATAGCTTTGGAAGAGGGACAACCTCCTCATTTGATGAGGTCTGGAATAGAACCTTGTTGTTTAGGTGCAGTTTCCACAGCTTGAAGTTTTTCATGAGATAGGCGGTAAGGATGCTCATTGAACTGCTGTTTTGGGAAACAATGGCGTTCTCGTTAAAATAGATGTTGTTATTAAGCAACGAATACCCAAAAAATGCCTCTAAATTCCATTGAGGTACTGTAAATTTAGCCTCTACTCTTGTCTCTGTTGTCTTGTCAAAATTGTTTTCCCAAATGTAATGGTTTGAACAATAGCTGTTGTAGAAGAAATTTGGTCTTGTCTGCGCAAGATATATCCTCCCCTCCAAACTCATCCCCTCCTTTATCTTTTTAGGGTATGCTGCAAACCGTATTTTGCCGTCTATCATAAAATCATTGGCAAAGTAACCTGCAAAATTGTATTTGCCAAGCCCTTCCCATGAGAAATAATCCTTTAATTTTCCCCCTGCGCCAAAGTAGATATACATATTGTTGTACGATGTCCCGCTGTTGCCGGTAAGGAAATATTCAGGCTTAAAGTTGTATACCCTAAGGTACTGGTATGCAGCACCAATATCCAACCTAGATACAACAGCATCTCTTTTCCAAGGCTGTACAGATATAAACAGCCTGTTCTCAAGGTTCATCACTCTCGATGAGTCTGCCGTTGAGGTTGGGTTAAGGTAGAAGTTGTTGTTATACAGTGCTCTGCCAATGGAATCTGTAAGAGCAATGGCATCCGTATAGGATTTTGTATAGGTTGTAAACTCTCCTGAATGGCCAAAGAATGTAACTGTCCCTTTGTCGAGACCAAGTGTATCTATCATCCTCCTGCCAAGCGAATCTTTTCTGCCAAGTGAGTCACGTTCTGCCTTGCTGCCAAATATATTGAACGGAACACCGTATGAATGGGTGATAAACAGTGTATTCTTCTTTATTGTAGTCTGCGCATTGGACAGTGCAACCGGAATGGTTTTGGGATCTATAATGGTATCCAATACCATACTAAGGTCAGACACACCTCCGTTTTCTGTTCTTCCTATCTTTTGGTACAGGTATCCTCCCTGTGCCACATATCTCTTTCCCAAATGGTTGGCTGTTAAAGCAAAAGTTCTGTTATCTGTGGATTCGTTGTTAAGGATACCTTTGCCGCCAAACCTCTGATACATAACATTAAAGTTAAATGCCGGGGTAAAGTTCTGAGTGTGGTTAAACTTTACGTTGCTCTCCTCCTTCTGTTTGTTGGCAAAGAGCGTTCCCCAGTATGCCAGCTCTGTAAGCGGAGACTTTGTGTTGTAGAACGGCATTGTCTGTGGGGTGTACGAATAGGGTTGGTAGGGGGCAATAAACGGAAACAGGTTATTCTCCTCCCTTTTAAAATAGTTATGGTACATCATGGCAGAACCGCTTACACCAAGAGATACAGCGTTCACATCGTTGCGTTCTGCCGGCATCTCCGAATAGTAGTAGTTGAAAGAGGTGTCTGTCTTGAATGATTTGGGGTTGTTGAAATTATTGTCTGCCCTCCATACAATTGTCCGTTGGTATCTCTCCGAGGAGTCTGTAAACATGTAGCTGTTGAGAAAACGTGGAATGGATTTGATTACACTGTCTCTGTACTGCTGCCTCTTCTCCTGAGCCATCCTTTTAAGCTCCCTTTTTGTGTAGACTTTGGGCGGAAATGCCAGCTCCTGCAGGTGTAGGGAATCTAAAGGCAATAAGTTGTTTCCCGATAAAATCTGCAGGGAATCGTACATCTGCACAATGAGAGAATCCTCCCCTTGAATCTTAAGCTCAACCAATTTTGCCAAAGTTAAAGAATCTAATCTGCCATCCTTAAACCTAAGACTGTCTGCTACCTCTGCAATGCTGTTTTTATTGCTTTTAAGGCTGTCCATGCCGTTTGTAAGGCTGTCTGCTTTGCAAGCAACGGCAATGCTATCCTTTAGCAATGTTGTACTGTCTTTTATGCTGTCTTGTGCTACTATCCCTGCCCCCGGCATGCAGATGCGGCTTGTGGCTACGGCATTTGTCGGGAATAAAGCATAAGCTATCACCCCTATAAACATGAGGGCAGCAATAGTGCTAATCTTTATCTTTAAAATATTCCTAAACCTCATACAGACGCAAAAATAGTAAAAACAGATAAATTACAGGCTACTTTTAAGATTCTTTATCTCCTCAATAAGGTTGTTTATAAGCCCCATCTTAAGATCAAAGAGCCCGTCTGAAATATCAACCTTGTAGTAATGCGGGTTAAGAAGACGCTTCTCTGTCTCGTTGAACATGCTCAGATTCTCTTTATAGTATGCCTGTTTTTGCGGCAGTGTGGTATCCTCATATATTATTTCACCCCCCTCCATCATAGGAATCTGTAGGGCTTTCCAACGGTAGCTGCCGGCAGCAAATGTCTTTGTGAGAGTTTCGTCAAATTCGTCTCTTATTGTTATCTCACTGCCACTCTCTATCTTTCTGCTCATCTCATCGCCGCGCAGACATGTTATATCTGCCTTGAATCTGTTGTCGCGTATAATCCTGTATGTAATCTGGAATCCCGGATTAATAAGTTTTGCCTTATCCTCGGATCTTTTGAGCACCGGAGTATCCCCAATCTGGACAAGTTTGTACACATTGCCGAAACATGGATTGTGTTTGCTTGTTGCTATGGCATCTCCCACACCGTAGGCATCTATCTTTGCCCCCTGTTTCTCAAGGTCCGATATAAGATACTCGTCCAATCCGTTTGTGGCGAATATCTTGCAATTTGTAAACCCTTCTGCATCTAATTCCTCCCTGCATTTGTTGGAGAGATATGTAAGGTCTCCGCTATCTAATCTTATACCGTAACCGTTAGGATATGAGTTATCTATTCCGCACATCTTGTACGCACGTATTGCATTTTTCAGGCCGCAGTTAAGGGTATCGTATGTATCTACCAACAGAATGAGCGGCTCTCCTCTGTGTGTCTCTATATATGAGGTAAAAGCTTTTAGCTCACCCTTTATGGTGCAACCGAAAGATGTGACATAACTATGAGCCATTGTCCCGGATGCAGGAACTCCAAAAATATTGGCTGTAAGTATATTGGATGTATTTACACAGCCCCCTATGCAGGCGGCTTTGCCTCCGTATGTGGCAGCCCAAGGACCATGGGCACGTCTGGATCCAAACTCGCTTACAGGTTTGTCTGTACTCCTTGTAACACGGCTGGCCTTTGTTGCAATGGCCATTTGGTGGTTCATTATGCAGAGCAGCGGTGTTTCAAGTACCTGCGCCTCAATGATTGGTGCCTTTATGGTAATGATAGGTTCTCTTGGAAAGGCAATCTCACCCTCTTTCATGGCATATACCTCTCCGGTAAATTTCATATTTGCCAAATATTTCCTAAAATCCGCATACTCCTCACCCGGGATGAATTTCTCAAAAAACTCCTCGCTCTCGCTTCCAAGCCCCTTTATCATCTGCAACGCCTCGCGAGTACCGCTAACGACAGCCCAGTTGTTCTTGTCGGGAGCACTCCTAAAGAAAAGATTAAAAATTGCAATGTTGTCTGTCATTCTCTCCTGAAAGAAAGACTTGCCCATTGTATACTGATATTTATCTGAACAGTATGATATATTCAATTCATTCATGTCTAATTATATATAATAAGTGCACCGCAAAGTTAGAATTTTATTTAACATTTCTTTAACAACAGCAGACAAACTTGCTGTAATATTCTAATACTATGTTACATTTTATTGCTAACTTTGTTCGTTGACTATAGAATCCAATTAAGATTTCGCACCGGTTTCCCTATCATTGCAGAGATTGTTTGACCTGACTTTTGTAGCTGTTTTAGATACGGATACTGTGTAAATTAACCTTAATTTGTTTAATATGAATAAGATAGAGGAATTATTCGTTGAATATACAAGGCAACAGCCTGTTAGAATAGAGGAGTTGCCGTCGAGCGGAAGCAACCGCAGGTATTTTAGGATTTTCGGAGACGGAATATCGCTCATAGGTGCCAAAGGGACATCTGTTGATGAGAATATTGCGTTTATTGAGATAGCAAAACACTTTAAACTTAAGGGATTGCCTGTTCCTCAGGTACTTGCAGTGAGTAAAGACAAGCAATACTACCTGCAGGAGGATTTTGGAGACATTACCCTTTTCAATGCCATATCATCCGGCAGGGAACAGGGTGGGGCATATTCGCAGCATGAAGTTGAACTCATAACTAAAACAATATCATTACTCCCAAAGATTCAGTTTGAGGGGGGCAAAGGGTTGGACTATTCTGTATGTTATCCTCAGCCCGAATTTGATGACCGCATGATCTGGTTTGATCTCAACTACTTCAAATACTGTTTCTTAAAGACTACTGGGTTAGATTTTAGCGAGATAGAACTTCATAACGATTTTGAAAAGTTGGCGGCAGATCTGCTAAAGACGTCAAGCGGAGATACATTCCTTTACAGAGATTTTCAGGCACGAAACGTAATGCTTGTGAATGAGATGCCCTATTTCATAGATTTTCAGGGTGGCAGAAAGGGCCCGTTCTACTACGACCTTGCCTCTTTTGTCTGGCAAGCCAAAGCGAACTATTCGCAAGAACTCAAATGTAGGCTTATATCTGCATACAGGGAGAGCTTAAGTAGTTATATTACAGTTCCAAACAAAGAGTTCAGTGAAAACTTGCGCCTTTTTGTACTCTTTAGAACGTTGCAGGTGTTAGGTGCGTACGGTTTTAGGGGATATTTTGAGAAAAAGCCTCATTTTCTGCAGAGTGTGCCTTTTGCAATAGACAATCTTCGCAAGCTCATTGTGGAACCTTTTGTACGATACCCTTATCTGCAGCAGATTTTAGAGAAACTTACCACAATGAGACAGTTCTCAGATCTGTTGCAAGAGAAGAAATTGGAGGTTAGAATATTCAGCTTCTCTTATAAAAAGGGTATTCCTACAGATGATAGCGGCAACGGCGGCGGATATGTTTTTGATTGCAGGGCTATAGAGAACCCGGGTAAATATGATCATTTTAAGCATTTTACAGGATTAGACCGGGAGGTGATCAAATATTTGGAGGATGACGGCGGTGTTACGGTATTCCTCTCTCATATCTATCAGTTGGCAGATGCTCATGTAAAACGTTACATGGAGCGTAAATTCACCAACCTTATGTTTGCATTCGGATGTACGGGTGGGCAGCACCGCTCTGTATATTGTGCACAGCATTTGGGAGAGTATCTTGCAAAAAAATACAATATTACAGTTAAGGTTATACATAGGGAACAGGGAATAGAGCAGGAGATGTAGGTTTCTGCAGGGTTATATTATGAGAGCTATGATTTTTGCGGCAGGGCTTGGAACAAGGCTTAAGCCGATTACGGACAAGATGCCTAAGGCATTGGTTGAAGTGGGCGGAAAGACACTGTTGGAGAGACAGATAGCAGAGTTGAGAACGGCAGGGTTCAACGAAATAGTGATTAATATCCATCACTTTGCACATATGATAAGGGATTATCTCGCTGCAAATGGTAATTTTGGGGCGGATATTTATCTTTCAGACGAGTCTGACGAGTTAAAAGATACCGGAGGCGGAATAAAACAGGCATCCTCGCTGCTTGATGACGGGGAGCCTTTTCTTGTGCATAATGTGGATATTCTCTCTAATCTAAACCTTAATGATCTGTATGATTATCACCTCTCCCATGCTATATCCAACGATACTCCTCTTGCTACAATAGTTGTAAGTCCAAGAAAAACTTTCCGTTATTTCCTTTTTGACAGGGACAATAATTTGGTGGGCTGGATGAATGAGCAGACAGGGGAGGTAAAGACCCCGTTCAAGGAGCTTGCCAAGTCTGCCATGAACAACATGAAAAGGCGGGAAAACGGTAGTAGAGAGTGTGATTTTGATGTGGATAAATTCCTCTCTTCTAATAATTTGTCTAAATATGCTTTTGCCGGGATGCATGTTATGAGTCCGTATGTAATTACTTTAATGCAGGGGTGGCCAAACAAATTTTCTATAGTTGATTTTTATCTGCAGAACTGCGATAAATTCAATATACGCGCCTACGTAAAGGATGATCTTAAGTTGGTTGATGTTGGAAAACTCCAAACGTTGCAGGAGGCCGAGGAGTTTGTAAAATGAAAGAGGAAAATCTAAAATATCTATATAGATGGCAGGCAGAATGTAGCCGCAGGGAGTTGTGTGAGGCACAGATTCGCAGAAAGCTTGCCGGGTATGGTGGCGGCGGTACGGGACTTTTGGCGGAGGAGGCAGACGAGATAATTGAGCGCCTTAAAAAGGATAAGTTTTTGGATGACAACAGGTTTGCAGTGGCTTATATAAAGGATAAAACAACATTCAGCGGTTGGGGGATAAGAAAAATAGAGACAGAGCTTCTAAAAAGGGGAGTTGCAAAATCTGTTATTGATAATGCTGTAGCTGTGTATATTAAAGAGGAACAGGGTGAAGAAAAACAGCAGCAGATGTTGGAAAAGCTTGCGGCGCAGAAATGGAGCAACATTGTAAAGGAGGCGGAGCGGAAGGGTGAACCAAATATGCAGACAGAAAGACTTAAAGCCAAATTGATAAGGTTTTTGATTGGAAGAGGTTACAGTTTCGAGATGGCCTACTCGCAAAGTGCAAAGATGTGTCTCCATAATGATATGCTCAACGAATAACCTTATGTTATTAGTCTTCTTTTTGCTAATTTTGTGGCAATAACTCAAATTGTCATGAATACGTATCTCATTAAGAATCTAAAGCCGGCTCTATTTGGCATAGCAACTTTATGTTTGATGTTTGCAACAGTGCATCATATTGCAGCACAAGAAAATAGTAATTCAAAAGTATATACGATAGTAACTTGTCCTGCAGAAAATACCCGTAAAGGGGCAAACATAAGTTGGGCGGCAGATACGGCCTGTGGGCATACATTGGTGGAATATACAACAGTAAAAGATAAAAACTGGAAAAAAAGTATGGCTCTGCATCCTCACAGATATCGCTGTACAACTTACGACAGCGTCTATTCCAAACTGCCAAACGGAGAGAACTTTTATGAGAGTGCGCTCTTTGATAAATGCAATGCCGAGATAAGAGGACTTAAGCCAAACACAGAGTATAAATACAGAGTTATAGGGGATACAGATACAAGCAGAGTGCACTATTTCAAGACATCGGGAGCAAAAGAGTGGAGCGCTTGCGTAATATCTGATTTTCATTCATATACGCCTCTGCCAAAACGAACAGAGGCAGCAATGGATATGGTAGACACTGTTGCGGCATATGGTAGTAGAACCCATGCCGCGGTAGATTGGGTACTTCATCTTGGTGATGTATGTGCATGGGGCGGCAGCTACTCATTCTGGAAGAGACTTTATGAGGAGGAGAATTTCCATAAATATATGTGGGGAGGCCTTAACGGCAATCACGATGACATGACAAGGAAATATTTTACAACCAATAAATTTATACGAGATGCAAACTTCTATCCAAGAAACGGTTATGAGGGGGAAGAGGGGGTATGTTATTTCTTTGAGTATGGTGATGTGCTGTTTATAATGCTCAATAGCGAGCATATGAGAAAAGAGGAGGATCTGCAGCGGGCACAGAAGTGGGTGGAGGATCTCCTAAAGTCTCATAGAGCCAAATATAGGGTGGTGTGCGAACATTATCAGTGGTTTTTTGGAGCAGACGGGAGAGACTCGCAGTATGGCAGATGGCGCAATCTGTTTGACAAATACGGGGTAGACTTGGCTTTGTCGGGAAACAATCACATATATGTAAGGACAAACGCATTGTATAATGGTGAGGAGACAGACGGAACAAAGGGTACTGTCTACTTGCAAACACCATCTTCCGATAACGAGAGGGGTGTGGAGTGTAATAATACCGTAGCGCCGGAGCATAATTCCAATATAATAAAGTATCGTTGGGCCGAGGGGGCCAACACTGTTGGCGCCTGCCATCTTAAGGTGACCCCAAAAAAGATGACTGTGGTGCTGTTAGATAGAAAGGGGAATGTATTGGATAGCGTGGATGTGTTGGCTAAGAGACGATAAATAGCTTTGGAGTTAGCGTTGGCATTGGCTTTTTGAGTAAAGAGAGTATAGAAAGTAAAGAGAGCTTTGGCATTGGCAGGTTTTTAAGGGAAAGAGAGGAAAGAAGGTAGAGAGAATGTTGACGTTAGTTTTTTTAGAGTAAAGTAAATTATAAACTAAATTTTGCGGGTAATTTCAAATAAGACATTATGAGGATAATCCATACGGCGGATTGGCATTTGGGGCAGACCTTCTTTGGGTATGACAGGACAGCCGAGCATACGAGGTTTTTTGATTGGCTCAAGGCAGTTGTAAAGGAGAAATCTGCAGATCTGCTGCTTGTTAGCGGAGATGTTTACGATACGCAAAACCCAAGTGCAGAGTCGCAACGTCTTTTTTATAGATTCATAAAGGAGCTTAATAATGAGAATCCTACCTTGCAGGTGATCATTATTGCCGGCAATCATGACTCCGGTGCACGCTTGGAGGCTCCAAACTCGCTGTTGGATCTCTATAATGTGCAGGTTAGAGGGTATGTACACAGAAAAGACGACGATATAGACTACAAGAGACATATAATCCCAATAAAAGACTCTGCAGGAGATCTTGCCGCCTACTGTTTGGCAGTTCCATATCTCAGACAGGGCGATTTCCCCAAGGCAGACGGCTATTCAAAAGGGGTAGAGGCCCTTTATACAAAACTGTACGAAGCTGCCACAGAGATGTTAAATACCTGTAAGTCACATACAGGTACAGATATAAGGGGGGCGGCTGTTCCGATTATTGCAATGGGCCATCTCTACGCTAATGGTGCATCTGTTTTGGATGACGATAGAACGGAGGGTATTATAATAGGGGGATTGGATGTCGTAGAGGCATCTGCCTTTCCTACCGGCCTTGCCTACATCGCGCTTGGGCATCTTCACAAGGCACAGAGAGTTGGAGGTTGTAATAATATAAGATATTCCGGAGCACCTCTGCCAATGTCGTTTGCGGAGAGGAACTATAGACAGGGGGTAGCCTGTGTTGAGATAACAGGTAATGGCAGTGGTGAAGGGGGGTATAATGTTACAATTGATAAGCTTGCGTACGATTCACCGGTCTCTCTGCTGAGAATTCCTAATGATGGCTACGGAGAGCTTAAAGAGATCTTGGATGCTATTTCTCTGCTTCCCGACAAATTTTTTGGAGAGACAGACCTTTTTGCTCCGTTTTTGGAGGTGAGACTAAAATTTTGCGAACACGATCCTGCCATATTGCCGGCAATTGAGAAAGCCATAGAGAACAAAAATGTGCGGTTGGCAAGAATTATCCAATCAAAACAGGATGGAACAGATTCAGATGATGAGGTAACAGTTGCAACTGTTGACGACCTCAATAGTATAAAACCATTGGAGATGATGAAGCGGATATACAGCAGAAACAGCGCAGGTGCACAGATGAGCGAAAGTTTGGAAAAGCTGCTTTGCAGTGTTATGAATGATGTTGAAAAAGAGGAGGACGGGCTATGAAAATATTGGCGGTAAAGGGGTTGAACCTTGCATCTTTAGAGGGGGAATTCTGCATAAACTTTAATGAAGAGCCGTTAAAATCTGCGGGATTGTTTGCTATTACAGGACCAACGGGTTCTGGTAAATCTACCATATTGGATGCCATCTGTCTGGCCCTATATGATACAACTCCAAGATTCAGAAGAGGCAGTGGTACAATAAAATCTAAGGATGTTGGCAACAATACCCTTTCTCAGAATGATCCAAAGAATATATTAAGAAGGGGGGCTGCACAGGGCTATGCCGTTGTGGATTTTTCTGCTGTAGACGGAAAAATCTACTCTGCAAAATGGTCTGTCCGCAGAGCCAGAAACTCTGTAAAAGGGGCGCTTCAGGATGTTGAATACAGTGTGTTCAATGTAACAGACAAATGTGAGCTTAAAGGTACTAAAACAGAGTTGAAAAAGGCTGTTGAAGTTTTGGTGGGCCTTAATTTTGAACAATTTACAAGAGCGGTACTTCTTGCTCAAGGCGATTTTGCCGCCTTCCTCATGGCAGATAAGAACAGCAAGGCGGAGCTACTCAAAAAAATTACCGGCAGTACTATTTACAGTAGGATCTCTGTAAGGATTTATGAGAAATATAAAGATGCTATGGCTGCTCTCTCTGCGGTTAATGAGAGGATTGGTGGCGTTAGCGTTATGCCAGATGAGAAGTTGGCCCAAATGCGTGCTAATTTGGACTCCCTTGCTGCAGAAAAATCAGTTACAGAGAGAAAGAGGGCAGATTGGGAGAGGTTGGCAGAGTGGCATAAGAAGAGGGATAATCTTATCCAGGCAAAAACAGAGGCTGAGGCAAGGTTATCCGTTGCCATTGCTGCAGTTGGTGCAGAGGATGAGAACAGAGAATATGTAAAGAGAGTTAGGGAAGCTTTACAAATTAAAGATGTTTATGCTCAACTGCAACTTGGAAAAAGAGGCTACAACGATGCTGTTGCTCGGTTAGGAAAGGTTGAAAATGAGTTGTTGCAGGTTGAGGGACAGTTAACGGCGGCAAATGGTGAGGAGACGGAGTTGCAGGGGGATATAGACAGATTGAATGCCGAGTGGCAGGAGCTTGATCCTAAACTAAAAAAAGCGTTAGGACTGGAGCAGAGTGTAAAGAGACTGGCTTTGCTGAAAAAAGATTCTGAAAAGGCAGTTAGCTGTTTTATGAATGATATTGAAAGCAATAGAAAACAATTGACTGCGGCTGAGGAGAAAATAGATTGTAAATTACAGGAACAGGAGAGAGTTGCCAAGTGGCAGAACGAGAATATCTATTGTAAGACTGTTGCAGAGAATTACTCGGTTGTTTCAAAGCATATATCGGATTTTTACAATGCAGACAGGAGAGTAGCGGATTGCAACAATAAAAAGATTGCAAAGGAGGCAGAGCTTTCTGTAGCTTTGTCTAAATTAGAATCTGTTGAAAAAGAGATAGAAAGGTTGAATAGTATTCTTCCGGCAGAGATAGTGGTTCTTAGAAACAGACTTGTTGAGGGGCAGCCGTGCCCTGTTTGCGGGAGTGTGCATCATTATGTTGGTGTCTTTGATGGTATTACGGCAAAAGAGGAGGAGCTGGATACTGCAAGATCTGTTCAACAGAAGGAACGGGTGGCACTTTTAGAGAGGGCAGATAAGCTTAAAAGGGATATTTTGTCTATTGTAACTCTTGCCGAAGAGTGTGAAAGAAACCGTGCGGGTGCTGTTGCTGCTGTAACCGAATTTGCTGGATGTATAGCGGATTGGCATACAAAACTTATAGAGGGTAAGTTGCAAAAGGCGATAGACGATTCTGCAAGATTCTGGAATGCCTCTGTTGAGAGGCTTAAATCTGCGGAGGATGCCATTAAAAACGGTGAGGGGGAGGTGGCTTTGGCTAAAGAACGTATTAAGTTCTTGGAGCAACAACTTTCTGCTGAACAGATAAGGCTTAAATCTGTAACAGAGGAGATGGATTCGGCCAATAGAGATCTGTTTGGCCTATTCAACGGGGTGCCTGCAGTGGATATAGAACAAGATTATATAACAAGGCGTTCAAAGGTTGAGGAGCAGAGCAAATTGCTTGCAGAGCAGTGTGTTACATTACAAAATGGTGTTGCTGCGCATAAGGCTGCAATAATTCAGTTGAATGATACCATAGACAGGAACAGAGCTCTTGCAGATAGATGTAAGGTTACGGTGGATGAGTGGCTTAGGGCCCATAATGAAGCAAATTTGGAATTGCTGTTAAAGGTTTCTGCAGATGAGCTTGCAATGATAGAGAGGAAGATAAAGGTTGCAGATGATGGATTGGTCTCTGCCAAAGCAACATTAGATGAGAGAAATACAGCATTGGAGTTACATATAAGTTGCAAGCCGGGTGGGGTTGAAGATTTGGAAGAGGGCAAAGGACAGGATGGTAGCTATGCTTTAGACGCTTTTGAGGAGAGGATTGTTATTGTAAAAAAAAGAATAGAAGAGATAAGTAATGCAATCATAGAATTATCAGCTGCAATAAGGCAGAATGAGGAGAATGGCAGTTTAATGGGGCGGCTTGTTGAGGATAGAAACAGGAGGGAGAAGGAGCTTGCAGATTGGAGCAGACTGAATGCCGTGTTCGGTTCTGCAAACGGAGACAAACTCAATACTTTGGTCCAGTGCTATACACTTGATATTCTGCTTGGTTACGCCAATAGACATCTCTCTGCGCTTACCGGCAGGTACACATTGAGGCGTACAGATGATGACTCGTTAGGATTGGAGGTGGTAGATCACGATATGCTTAATGAGGTTAGGAGTGTGAACTCTTTGTCGGGAGGAGAATCATTTTTAGTATCCCTGTCATTGGCATTAGGGCTCTCTTCATTGGCATCAAACAGAATGAATGTTGAGTCTTTGTTTATTGATGAGGGCTTTGGTTCTCTTGATTCTCAAACGCTTACAGTTGCTATGGAGGCATTGGAGAGACTGCAGGGGTATGGCCGTAAGATTGGAATAATATCTCATGTGAGCGGTATGACGGAGCAGATTGCAACCAAAATAAGGATTGTGAGAGATGGAGCGTCAAACGGTCGCAGCCATATAGAGATTGATGGTTGAGTTTAGGGTGAATGGGACAAATAAAAGCGCTTGTGTGTTACGCTTGTATATAAAAAATGGCTATCTTTGGGGCCTAACGGGTGTAGCTTTTTGGGCTAATGCCAAAGCAAATAAAAGTTAATAGTTTACAGTTCATAGTTTATAGCATTAAAGGAAAAAAGTTTTTTACTATCAACTTTCCTTCAGTTAGTGTTAAAACTATCTATACACTATAAACTCTCAACTATAAACTAAATTAAGGCTAAAGCCAACGCTAACGCAAAGCTTAATTATATTTATTATGGAGAATAATTTTAGTGAACGTTTGGATGCGTTAAGGAGGTCTCTTTGACTATGCCGGTAAGGTAAAGGAGGTTGAGACAATGACTGCGAGAAGCGAGGCTGCAGATTTTTGGGAAAATCCAAAAGATGCGGAGCAGTTTCTTAAAAAGTTGTCTGCGGTAAAGTATTGGGTTACAACAATAGACAACATACAGAGGGAGTTAGATGACTATGCCGTGTTAGAGATGATGGCGCAAGAGGAGGAAGAGAATGGCAATGAATCGCAAATGCAGGCAGAGGTTGCCTGATAGGAGAAAAAAATGAACGGGCTTATAGAGGAGCTGGAGACAAGAAGCATGCTTGGGGAGGAGGGAGACAACCTTGGAGCGCTGTTAAAGATTAATTCCGGGGCAGGTGGTACGGAGAGCAATGATTGGAGTGCAATGCTGCTTAGAATGTATACACGTTGGGGAGAGAGAAATGGCTATAAGGTAAATGTACATGAGGTGTTGGATGGTGATGAGGCCGGCATAAAATCTGCCGTTGTTGAGTTTGAGGGGGAGTATGCATATGGTTATCTTAAATCTGAGAGCGGTGTACATAGACTTGTACGTATCTCACCGTTTAATGCGCAGGGCAAGAGGCAGACGACATTTTCGAGCGTGTTTGTATATCCGTTGGTAGATGAGAGCATAGAGATTGTCATTAACCCAAGCGATTTAGAGTGGGACACGTTCCGTTCGAGCGGTGCAGGCGGCCAGAATGTAAACAAGGTTGAAACCGGTGTGCGTGTAAGGCATATTCCAACAGGTATAATGGTAGAGAATACCGAAACCCGCTCACAATTGGATAACAGGCAGAATGCTTTGAGGATACTAAAGTCTCATCTATATGAGATGGAATTGGAGAAGAAACGACAGAAGCAGGCTGAATTGGAGGGGCAGAAGAAGAAGATAGAGTGGGGGTCTCAGATAAGGAGCTACGTGCTTCATCCTTATAAGATGGTAAAGGATCTTAGGACAGGTTATGAAACAACAGATACAACAGCTGTTTTAGACGGAGATCTCAATGAATTCATGAGGAGCTACCTGTTGCTTGAAACAAAAAAATAAACTTTGGACAAACAGATATAATAATAGATTAAATACTAAAACATAAGAGGTTATGGAATTTGAATATAACGAAATGTTCCCAATGGGACCTGATAAGACCGAATATCATCTCCTTACTAAAGATTATGTCTCAACAACCCAATTTGAGGGAAAAGAGATTGTTAAAGTAGACCCCGAGGGGCTTAGATTCCTTGCACGTTGGGCTTTTCACGATGTTGCATTTATGCTTCGTCCTGCACACAATGAGCAGGTTGCAAAAATTCTCAGCGATCCTGAGGCCAGCCAAAACGACAAGGCCGTTGCAATTACAATGTTGCTTAACGCACAGGTTGCTGCCGGTGGACAACTGCCTATTTGCCAGGACACAGGAACTGCAACAATAGTTGCAAAGAAAGGACAGAACGTTTACACAGGCGGCGGTGATGCAGCAGCGCTTTCTCATGGAGTATTTGATACATATACAACAGATAATCTGCGATATTCTCAGAACATTCCGTTGGATATGTACAAAGAGAAGAATACAGGCTGCAACCTTCCTGCCCAGATAGATATCTATGCTACGGATGGCAATGAGTATAAATTCCTCTTTGTGGCAAAAGGCGGCGGATCTGCAAACAAAACCTATCTTTTCCAGGAGACAAAAGCTCTTATTACTCCCGACAAATTAGAGAAATTCCTTGTTGAGAAGATGAAAACCCTTGGAACGGCAGCCTGCCCTCCTTATCATATTGCGTTTGTTATTGGAGGAACATCTGCGGATCTTAACCTTAAGACCGTTAAGTTGGCATCTACCCACTACTACGATGAGCTTCCAACGCAAGGATCTGAGAAAGGACATGCCTTTAGAGATGTTGAGATGGAGAAAAAGCTGCTAAAAGCTGCGCATAACCTTGGAATAGGCGCTCAATTCGGCGGTAAATATTTTGCTCACGATATTAGAGTTGTACGTCTGCCACGTCACGGAGCATCGTGCCCTGTAGGAATGGGGGTAAGTTGTAGTGCAGACAGAAATATAAAGGGTAAGATAAACAAAGAGGGTATCTGGTTGGAGACATTGGACAGCAATCCGGCAAGACTTATCCCTGCAGAATACAAGAACGGCTCAAAACATACATCGGGCGTTCATATCAATTTGGACAGACCTATGAAAGAGGTTCTTGCAGACCTTACCAAATATCCTGTATCTACATTCCTTCTATTGGACGGAACAATCATTGTAGGAAGGGATATTGCTCATGCTAAATTAAAAGAGCGTATAGACAAAGGAGAAGGCCTTCCTCAATACATAAAGGATCACCCAATATATTATGCAGGCCCTGCAAAGACCCCTAAAGGTATGCCAAGCGGATCATTCGGCCCTACAACAGCAGGACGTATGGACAGCTACGTTAACCTCTTCCAGGAGAATGGCGGTAGCATGATAATGATTGCAAAGGGTAATCGTAGCAAAGAGGTTACAGATGCATGTGCAAAACATGGCGGATTCTATCTTGGAAGCATAGGCGGACCTGCTGCAATCCTTGCAAAAGAGAATATCCTAAGCGTTGAGTGCCTTGAATACCCTGAACTTGGCATGGAGGCAATCTGGAAAATTAAAGTAAAAGATTTCCCTGCATTCATCCTTGTTGATGATAAAGGCAACGACTTCTTTAGCCAGATACGTCCGCTCAATTGCGCAGAATAGTAGCTTTGGCTTTAGCGTTGGCTTTCGAAATTAAATTAGCTAAAGCAAAGGCCAAAGTTAAACCGACTAATAAACAATAAATTGAAAAAAAACCGAGGCAAAAACGCCTCGGTTTTTTTTACCTTTTACCATGAACCTCCGGCACCACCACCGCCAAAATGGCCACCGCCGAATCCTCCGAATCCACCTCCACTACTGCCAAAACCTCCACCGGAGCTACCTCTAAAGCCGCTACCAGAAGATCGTCCGCCACTATTGTTAAGGATAGACCCTAACAGCAAAAGATCAAGAGCGCTCGGGCCTTTTCTTCCACCACCTTTATCATTGCCACCCATATTGTTTTCATTCTTTCCAAACACTGCGACAACAATGCAGAAAAGGATAAAACCAACAAAGATAATTCCAATGGCAGCAGCAATAAGGTCATCGCTTTCGCTATCACCGTATCTGTTTGCAAACTCATCAGATGATATTTCACCTGCCAACAGAGGCATCAGTCGGTCTACAGTATTATTTATACCACCGTAATAATCATTCTGTTTAAAATATGGGATCATCTCATTATTCACAACAGACGATGCCAATGCATCCGGGAGTACACCCTCCAAACCATATCCTGTTGCAATAAAGGCCTCACCTCTTTCGGTTTCTGTTTTTGGCTTTACAAGTATTACTATTCCGTTGTTGTACTTTTCATGTCCTACACCCCATTTCTCACCTATCTCGTATGCAAGAGATGCCTTGTCCATACCGTAAAGCTCCGGAACAATAACCACTGTTATCTGATTGGAAGTACTGTCTGCAAAATCCACAAGTTTTCTCTCCAAAGCATTGTTCTGCTCGGGAGAGAGGATAGAAGCCATATCATTAACAAGTCTTGGCGGTACAGGCCGTGCAGGGACTTGAGCCAACAACGAACTGCCTGTTAGCAACACCAGACAGATGCAGAACAATTTTATAAGAGCAGATCCTGCTCTGCAACAATATCTCATTCTCTATATCCTTTTATGTAATATCAACTATTCGCCAAATGAAATATCATCCGGCTGCTCATTAACATCATCTTTCCGATATGGGAAATATGCCATCAACTCTTTTCCTGCCATTTTTATTGCACTGCATATCCCTTTGCAAAACTCCCCTTTCTTAAAGAGGTCTGTCATGACATCCTTAATCCCATTCCAGAAATCAGGCGGAACTTTAGAGTTTATTCCGCAATCGCCGATAATTGCAAAACGCTTGTTGCTAACATCTATGTAGATAAGCACACCATTGCGAGCTGCAGTTTTATACATCTTGAGATAGTTGAAAATGTATACCGCTCTCTGCATAAGATCCGCCTTGCATTTGGATTCGATATGAACCCTTATCTCACCGGAAGTTTTGAGCTCTGCCTCCTTTATAGTTGATACAATAAGGCTTTGCTCCTCTTTAGTTAGAAAATCTCTGCCTCTCATTCAACAAAAAATATTAATCAATTGTTTATTAGAAATTTACCTCAGGTGCCTTGTCTGCCCCCTCACTTGCAGTAAAATAAGGCTTCTTTTCAAAGCCGAACATACCTGCAAGGATATTGTTAGGGAACCTTCTTATCTCGGTATTGTACACCTTGGCAACCTCATTGAATTTGTTTCTCTCAACAGCAATTCTGTTTTCTGTCCCCTCAAGCTGAGACTGAAGTGCCAAAAAGTTCTCATTGGCTTTAAGATCCGGATAATTCTCCGTTATGCTAAGCAATCTGCTCAATGCCATGCCAAGGCTACCCTGAGCTTCCTGATATTTCTTAAGCGACTCCTCATTAAGGTCATCTATATTTACCGACATCTGTGTCGCCTTGCTTCTGGCCTCAACAACACCCTCCAAAGTAGAGGACTCGTGGGCTGCATAGCCTTTTACGGTAGAAACCAAATTAGGTATTAGATCTGCTCTTCTCTGATAAACATTTTCAACTTGAGACCAAGCGCTTGAAACATTCTCCTCTGCAGTAACCATAGAGTTATATGCCCCTTTAACCCAAGCGAACAACGCTAATGCTATACCTGCAACAACAATAAGTACAATTAATCCTTTTTTCATTCTATCAATTTTTTTAATGTCAAAACAATAATTAAAAATTTGTGAGAGTCTGATAGCCGTTCACTATCGTTCTCTCTCACAATGAAAATCTTTGATATC
>ENA-OURV01001341-OURV01001341.1-human-gut-metagenome-genome-assembly--contig:-NODE-1341-length-19570-cov-3.093620_pt1 | contig 19570 bp, 18 predicted proteins | sample MGYA00242141_ERZ509072 | MGnify/ENA primary metagenome ERZ509072 (study PRJEB26280, sample SAMEA2338763) | human gut metagenome | biome: human gut; feature: human-associated habitat; material: faeces... | reverse complement strand
GTAGAGCATGCGGCTGTTAACCGCAGTGTCGTTGGTTCGAGTCCAACAGGGGGAGTTTTTTATACCTGGCTCCATGGTCAAGCGGTTAAGACACCGCCCTTTCACGGCGGTAACAGGGGTTCAAATCCCCTTGGAGTCACTTTCCTTTAAGGAATAATTAAATATGGTGCCATAGCCAAGTGGTAAGGCAAAGGTCTGCAACACCTCTATCCCCGGTTCAAATCCGGGTGGCACCTCTACTAAAAACCAGAGTTTGATACTCTGGTTTTTTTATGTTGTTCATGTAGTTCAGAGAAAATTTTTTATATGCAAAAACAGTCTGTGAGGATGTGAGCAGATAATTGCATTACTTTTCCATAATATTTGCTGATCAAAAACCAAGTAAAATCAACATGGATAACGTTTTCGCAAAATAAGGGTAAATAAAGAGAAGAAACAAGGAAACTGCAAAATTTCAGTTTGAAGATAACGGGATTTTGCAGTTTTTTGCGTGCCAAAGACATCGTTTTCTAATCTTAGGATTTCTTTCTTTTATAAAATATGGTTTTATAATGTCACAGCAGGAGAAACAGAGAAAATTCAAAAAAAGAGAAGAGAGGAAGAATATTATGAGAAAAAGACTTTTAGCATTAGGAATCGCAGCAGTTCTTGGAGTAAACATTGCAAGTACATCTGTAGTATGGGCAGCAGATAAGGTAGAGATCACAAATGTATCTTATGATCCAACGAGAGAATTATATGAGCAGTATAACAAGGTGTTTGCGGAACACTGGAAAGAAAAAACAGGTCAGGAGGTGGAAGTGACGCAGTCTCATGGAGGTTCTGGCAAGCAGGCACTGGAGGTCGCAAATGGTCTGGAAGCAGATGTTGTAACACTGGCTCTGGAGTATGATGTAAATGCCGTAGAGGATGCAGGCCTGATTGAAGACGGATGGATTGATGAATTTCCAAATGACAGTTCACCGTATACATCTACAATTGTATTTCTTGTAAGAAAAGGAAACCCAAAAGGAATTAAGGACTGGGATGATCTGATCAAAGAAGATGTTGGAGTCATTACCCCTAATCCTAAGACTTCCGGAGGTGCAAGATGGAATTATCTTGCCGCCTGGGCTTATGCAGACAAGCAGTTTAATGGGGATGAAGATAAAATAAAAGACTTTATCAAGAAACTTTATGCAAATGTTCTTGTACTGGATTCCGGAGCAAGAGGTGCAACTACTTCTTTTGTAGAAAACGGGCAGGGGGATGTTCTGATCGCCTGGGAAAATGAAGCCTATCTTTCTGTGCAGGATTACCCAGATGATTATGAGATTGTGACACCGAGTATCAGTATCCTGGCGCAGCCGTCCGTGGCAGTTGTTGATTCTGTAGTAGACAAAAAAGGAACCAGAGATGTAGCAACGGAATATCTGAATTATCTGTATTCTGATGAAGCACAGAGAATTGCAGGAGATAATTACTACCGTCCGTCAAATGAAGATATCCTGAAAGAATATGCAGATGTTTTTGATCTGGATGTAAATCTTGTGACGATCGATGACTTTGGTGGCTGGGATAAGGCACAGGAAACCCACTTTGCAGACGGGGGTGTGTTTGATCAGATTTATGAAGAGTAATGTAAATTGTAATACAGATTGAAGTGATCGAGACAAAACTTCCCCCGGCAGACAGCAGGATCGCTGCACCGGGGGAAGTTCGTATATTATGAGAGATATAAGGTCAAAGATATAAAATTATCCCTGATATACAATTTTTCCGTTACAGATCGTGTAATGGATTTTTCCATAAAGTTCAGCACCTTTAAACGGACTGTTGGATGATTTGGATGCAAAATCAGTGACGGTCCACGTTTCATCAGGATTGAAAATTACAAAATCTGCAGGTGCATGAACCTGAATACTGCCACCCGGAAGTTTGTAGAGCTTTGCAGGATTGCAGGTCATTTTTTCAAGAAGCTCCATCAATGTGAGATATCCTTCTTTTACCAGAGAAGTAATTCCAAGTCCGAGGGAAGTCTCAAGTCCTGTGATGCCACTTGGTGCCTCTGTGAGAGGTTTGGCTTTTTCTTCAGCACTGTGCGGGGCATGGTCGGTGGCAATCAGATCGATCGTTCCATCTTTGAGTCCCTGAATAATTTCCTGACGATCTTTTTCTGTACGGAGAGGAGGGTTCATTTTGGCAAGTGTGCCATGCTCAAGGAGCGCTTCCTCAGTCAGTGTAAAGTGATGTGGAGTGGCTTCTGCGTGAATATCAGCACCGAGTTTTCTGGCTGTGCGGACTAGCTCTACCGAGTTTCCGGAGCTGATATGCTGGATCACGACAGCGGCACCACTTCGAAGTGCAAGCATGCAGTCACGGGCAACCATCACTTCTTCTGCAATTGCAGGAGAACCGGCAACACCAAGCTGTGTTGAGATCTCGCCGGCATTGATCCCGTTATTTGTGATGAATGCCTTATCTTCTTCGTGAAGACTGATCGGCATATGAAGTTCAGCTGCTTTTTGCATGGCCTTGTAGCAGAAAGTGGCGTCAAGAAGAGGAATTCCGTCATCGGTGAATCCGCAGGCACCGGCTTTTACAAGGGCATCGAAATCGGTCATTTTTTCACCACTTAAGCCATAGGAGACAGACGCTGTCTGATAAATATGAATATTTTCATCCTGAGCACGTGTAAGGATGTCCTTGAGTGTATCTACGGAGTCAACGGCAGGCTTGGTATTTGCCATACAGATAACAGAAGTAAAACCTCCCTTCGCTGCAGCGAGAGAACCGGTATGGAGGTCTTCCTTATAAGTAAGACCAGGATCACGGAAATGTATATGTGTGTCAATAAGTCCCGGTGCAACAGTCAGACCGGAAAGATCAAGGATTTCTTCCTCATCTTTGGCTGAAAGATCCTTTCCAAGTTCAACAATCGTTCCGTTTTCAACACGAATGTCCATAAGCTCATCTGTATTGCTGGCCGGGTCGATAAGATAACCGTTTTTTAGAAGCATAAATTTACCCTCCTGACAGGAATATTATTCAAATTGAACGCACCTGAGATTCAGTGCGTTCAACTGTTAGTAATATATTACCTTTAAAGATCAACACTTTCAATATGCTGTTCTTTGATATTGTGTTTTTTTGCATATCCGGTAAGGATCAGAGTAAGGGCACCGTCGCCTGTTACATTGCAGGCTGTGCCGAAGCTGTCCTGAAGTGCAAAGATAGTGAGCATAAGAGCAGTTCCAGTTTCATTGAAACCAAGAACACCGGTGATGATACCGAGGGAGGCCATAACAGTACCTCCTGGGACACCAGGAGCTCCAAGTGCAAAGATTCCAAGAAGAAGACAGAACAGAACCATGGTTCCCGGAGTCGGAATGGATCCGTACAGAATCTTGGAAATTGTCATGCAGAAGAAAACTTCTGTCAGAACAGAACCGCAGAGATGGATATTGGCAAAGAGCGGAATTCCAAACTGAACCATATCTTTGCGAAGTGGTTTTGCCTTGTCTGCACTCTGGAGTGCGACAGCAAGAGTGGCAGCGGAGGACATGGTTCCGACTGCGGTAAGATATGCCGGTCCATAGTGCCGTACAACTTCCCACGGATTTTCGTGAGAGTAGGCACCGGCAAGCACATACAATAAGGTCATCCAGATAAAGTGACCGATCAGCACGATCACGATGACTTTGAGGAATACAGGAAGCTGTTTGGTAATGGAACCTTCATAAGCCAGTCCACAGAAAGTCAGTCCGATAAAAAATGGAAGAATTGGAATGATGATCTTTGATACAATGGAAAGGACGATCTTCTGAAATTCATCAAGGAGTCCGGTGATCAGTTTTGCTTTGTTCCAGGTAGCTGCAAGACCGACCATAATGGAGAATACAAGTGCACTCATAACGGACATGATCTGCGGAATAGAAAGTTCAAATACGACCTCCGGAAGCTCTTTCAGACCATCTACATCTGTGACAATGGAGAGATGTGGAATAAGCGTATAACCGGCCGCAACAGAAAACAGAGCAGCACCTATGGAAGAGGCATAAGCAATTACCAGAGCAACCCCAAGCATACGGGAAGCACTGTTTCCGAGTTTTGTGATGGAAGGTGCAATAAAACCGATGATGATCAACGGCACGCAGAAGTTGATAAGTTGTCCGAGGACGTATTTCAGAGTAACAACGATATTCAGGATTCCCATGGTGACAGAAGAAGAATCTGTAGCATTCAGTATGAGTCCGGCAATAATGCCAAGTATAACGCCTACCAGAAGTTTAAAAGGAAGGCTGGAAAAGAAACTGTTTTTTTTCATTGAATGAATCCCCCTGTAAAGTTATAAATTTCAACAGTCCTGATCGATATTTGCCTGATCGATCATGACATTGAGAATTTCCGTATCAGTGGCACGCATTCCCACGCGGCCGATATATCCCATACTTTTGATGGTCTCTTCGATATCATCCTTGATGATGCCCTCACCCGGCAGAAAACTTTTGTTTTGGATACTGAGCTGGAATGCCATCAGAGCTGCATCGACAGAAGTCGCGATTTTGGCTGCACAGGATGGCTTGGCTCCATCGCAGACGATTCCACCTATATTTCCAAGCGTATTGATGATCGTCAGAGAAACCTGCTGATAGGTACCGCCATACATATAGGTAATTCCTGCACCAGCGCCGCAGGCAGCACTGACTGCACCGCAGTAAGCGGAAAGGCTTCCTATATAATATTTCTGGTGGATGGCGATCAGATTGCTGACAACGAGAGAACGACAAAGCTTTTCATGGGAAACTTCCCATTCATCTGCAAAAACAATGACAGGAAGGGAAACGGTCATTCCCTGGTTTCCGCTTCCGGAGTTGATCACAACCGGCATGGAGCAGCCGCCCATACGTGCGTCGCTTCCGGCAGCCGCCCGGGCACAGGCTCTCGTGGTAACGCTTTTGCCCCAGACGTGCATCAGAGTTTTGCCGATCTGTGCACCATAATTATTGTCAAGTCCTTCCTGTGCGATCGCTGAGTTCAGTTTGATCTGGCGGTCGATCACAGGCTGTATATCCTCCATTCTGACCTGATCTGCAAAATCAAGGATATCTTTTACCGTGAGAAGAGATTTATCGATGGCTGCAGCCTCGGTGGAACGGTAGGGGTTATCCAGAATTATTTCTCCGTCTTTTGTGATCTTTGTGATGTTTGTGTGCTGATGTTCAATCGTAACAGAAGCGGAATGTTCGCCGCTGGTAACGATGGCTGTGATAAAAAGATTATCAACATTTTCAACCAGAGAACAGGAACAGATTTTCTGAGAAATGAGTTCACGTGTTCTGGAAATATCCTCGGGAGAGACTTCGCTGAGTACCTCAAGGGCACGGTCAGCATTTCCACCGACAATGCCAAGAACGGCTGCAACATCAATTCCCTTAAGACCTCCAGAGTTGGGAACGGTGACACCCTTGACATTCTTGATGATGTTGCCGCTCAGATGCATTTCAACCTGTTCTGGAAATTCTCCGAGAACCTGTCGGGCCTTCGCCGCTGCATAGGCAATGGCGATTGGTTCTGTACATCCAAGAGCCGGAACCAGTTCATGTTTCAGGATGTTCAGATAGTTTGCATATAATGCAGAGTCCATAATATTCTCCTTTCCATTAGTTACGCAAATGCGTTTGTGCAGATAGTATAAGCTATTTCACAAAAAAATACAACAATTCATGCATAATTACAACAATAAGTGACAGCTGCAAATAAATTTATAAAATCAACAAAAAATAAAATTTGTAAAATCGACAAAAAACACTTTACAATAAAAAAAACATATGCTAAAATATTTAGCTGTGTGATATATTTTCATATCCTTGCTCTCTGTAAACAGGCAGAGGGCCTTAAAGACCATAAGGAGGTAAGAAAGCATGAACAAGTACGAATTAGCATTAGTTGTGAGCGCTAAGCTTGAGGACGAAGCACGTGACGCTGTAGTTGAGAAAGCAAAAGGATACATCACACGTTACAACGGCACTATCACAGAAGTAGAAGAATGGGGTAAGAAAAAATTAGCTTACGAAATTCAGAAAATGCATGAAGGCTTCTACTATTTCATTCAGTTTGAAGCAGACGCACAGTGTCCGGCAGAAGTAGAAAGACATGTACGCATCATGGACAACGTATTAAGATACTTAGTCGTTCGTAAAGACGCATAATCTTTTTACAGATGGATTTTAGAAAGCACCATTAAGAAGCCCGTTCACTCACTAAGAAGAAAGAGGTATTATAATGAACAAAGTAATTTTAATGGGACGCTTAACAAGAGATCCTGAGGTAAGATATTCCGCAGGAGAAAACGCACTGGCAATTGCAAGATACACATTGGCAGTAGACAGAAGATTCCGTCGTGACGGAGAAGCAACCGCTGATTTTATCAGCTGTGTGGTATTCGGACGTGGTGCGGAATTTGCAGAGAAGTACTTCCACCAGGGAATCAGAATCGTAGTAAGCGGTCGTATTCAGACCGGAAGCTACACAAACAGAGAAGGTCAGAAGGTTTACACAACAGAAGTTGTTGTTGAGGAACAGGAATTCGCAGAAAGTAAGAATGCTAGCAGTGCTAATACACAGTCTTATCAGACAGCCCCGGCACCGGCGCCAAGCGCTGATGCAGGTGACGGTTTCATGAACATTCCAGACGGAATTGATGAGGAGTTACCGTTTAATTAAGGTTGAAAGGAGATGTGTACAATGGCATTCGAAAAAGGAAACAGACCGGATTCTCCAATGAAGAGAAGAGGCGGCCGCAGAAGAAAAAAAGTTTGTGTATTCTGTGGTAAAGAGAATAACGAGATCGACTACAAGGATGTAGCAAAATTAAGAAAATATGTTTCTGAAAGAGGAAAAATCCTTCCAAGAAGAATTACAGGAAACTGTGCAAAACATCAGAGAGCACTGACAGTTGCTATCAAGAGAGCACGTCATATGTCTATGATGCCATACATCCAGGACTAATTCTGAAGATGATAAATGCTGCTCCGCATTTGGCGGAGCAGCATTTTTGCATTATTTACGAGAATTGCTATAGAACAGAATGAACAGTAACACAATAACCATTATTTTTGTGCGTTCTTCTGTTGCTATGGTAAATTCTGTTCAAATCTGTTATAATATGATTCAAAGGGCGTTTTTCACAGAACCTGCCTATATGCAGCACATTTGCTGTGTACAGGCGAAACAAATAGAATGATGAAGAACGGAAAGAAAGATATGAGTGATAAACTGAAATTAAAAGGGCATATGAAAGCATTCATGCGGTGGCCTCTGATTCTCTCGGCTTTACTGATCGTACTTAATATCTGGGTATATTTTGTCAGCGTGAAGGCTGGTATTATTGTGTCAGGTGGAATTCTGATTTATGTGGGATGTGCAGTAATAATACTCCGATGCCACAGACCGTTCATTGTAAATGAACTGATAGCCTTTGCCAATCAGTATGATTCGCTTGAAAAGAGAATCCTTGAAGAACTGGCATTGCCCTATGCCATTATGGATATGAATGGCAGAATGATCTGGTCCAACAAAGTATTTGCGGAGCTTACAGGTAAAGATCAGTTTTATAAGAAAAATGTCAGCACTGTTTTTCCGGATGTAACAGCTGACAAATTACCGGTCGCAGATAAGAAAGAGACTGCTGAGATCAGTACTCGATTTGGAGAGAAGACTTATCGTATTTCCATGCAGAGGGTGTCTCTTGGTGAAGTGGTTGCCAAAAGTGAGTTTCTGGAGAATTCAAACAGGAATGCCAGCCTGATCGCCATGTATCTGTATGACGATACAGAACTGAAGTCTTACATTAAAAAGAATGAAGACAATAAGCTTGTTGTAGCGTTGGCTTATCTGGATAACTATGAGGAAGCACTTGAGAGTGTAGAGGATGTGAGACGTTCACTTCTGATTGCTCTGATTGACCGGAAGATTACGAAATATTTTTCCAATTTCGATGGTCTTGTAAAGAAACTTGAGAAGGACAAATATTTCCTGATCATGCGCCAGAGTTCGCTTGAGGCTCTGAAAGAACAGAGATTTCATATTCTGGACGAGGTTAAAACAGTTAATATCGGAAATGAGATGGCGATCACTTTGAGTATTGGTGTGGGACTGAATGCCTCCACGTATATTCAAAATTATGAGTATTCACGTATTGCTATAGAGATGGCACTTGGACGTGGCGGTGATCAGGTTGTTATTAAGAATGGAAATAATATTACCTATTACGGCGGAAAGACTCAGCAGATGGAGAAGAATACCCGCGTAAAAGCCAGGGTAAAAGCGCAGGCACTGAAAGAGTTTATGAGTACGAAAGACAGAGTCGTTGTCATGGGACATAAAATCACAGATGTGGATGCGTTGGGAGCAGCAATCGGTATTTTTCGTGCAGGTAAAACACTTGGAAAATCTGTCAGTATTGTAGTGAATGATCCGACAAAATCTATCAGACCGTTGATCGCAGGATATGTGAATAATCCAGACTACGAGCCATCTATGTTTGTGGACAGCGAGCAGGCTAAAGATATGGTAGATAACAATACAGTGGTGGTTGTAGTTGATACTAACAGACCAAGCTATACGGAATGCGAGGAGCTTCTGCACATGACAAAGACAATTGTTGTGCTGGATCATCACAGGCGGGGAAGCGAAGTGATAGAGAATGCGGTGCTTTCCTATGTGGAGCCTTATGCATCCTCAGCCTGTGAGATGGTAGCAGAGATCCTGCAGTATTTCTCGGATGACCTGCGTATCCGCAATATGGAGGCTGACTGTCTCTATGCGGGAATTATGATCGATACAAACAATTTTACTACAAGAGCAGGTGTACGTACCTTTGAGGCTGCTGCATTCTTAAGAAGGAGTGGAGCAGACGTGACCAGAGTACGTAAACTGTTAAGGGATGATCTGAAATCTTATCAGGCACGTGCAGAAGCAGTGAGAACTGCACAGATTTACAGAGAATGCTATGCCATTGCCAGATGTCCAAGTGAAAATCTGGACAGTCCTACAGTTATAGGAGCACAGGCAGCCAATGAGCTTCTGAATATTGCAGGGGTTAAGGCATCGTTTGTACTGACTCAGTACAATAATGAAGTTTATATCAGTGCCAGGGCTATTGACGAAGTCAATGTACAGGTAATGATGGAAAAGATGGGCGGAGGCGGTCATATGAATATTGCCGGTGCCCAGGTCAAGGCTTCTCCGGATGAGGTGGAGAGAATGCTTAAAGACATCATAGATCAGGAATATCAGGAGGAAAACACAAAATGAAAGTAATCTTACTTGAAGACGTAAAAGCACTTGGAAAAAAGGGACAGATCGTAAATGTAAGTGACGGATATGCAAGAAACATGATCCTTCCTAAGAAACTGGGGCTGGAGGCAACTCCTAAGAATTTAAATGATCTGAAACTTCAGAAAGCAAACGAAGAGAAGGTCGCAAAAGAAGTATATGAAGCAGCACAGGCATTTGCAAAGGATCTCGAGACAAAAGAAATCATCCTTACACTGAAAACAGGAGAAGGCGGAAGAACCTTTGGTTCCGTTTCTTCCAAAGAAATCTCTGAAGCAGCAAAGAAACAGTTGAATCTTGACATTGATAAAAAGAAACTGCAGCTTCCTGAGCCAATCCGTACACTTGGTGTTACCCAGGTGCCTGTCAGATTACATCCTAAGGTAACAGGAACTCTTAAAGTATGGGTAAAAGAAGCATAAGTCTTCCGGAGGGATAAAGAATGGAAGAAGCGCTGATTAAAAGAATACTCCCCCACAGTATAGAGGCAGAGCAGTCTGTAATCGGCTCAATGATCCTGGACAGAGATGCAATCCTTGTGGCATCTGAGATACTTACCAGTGATGATTTTTATCAGAAACAATATGGCATCATCTTTGATGCAATGGTGGAATTGTGTAATGAAGGGAAACCGGTAGATCTGGTGACCCTTCAGAATCGTTTAAAGGAGAAAGAACTCCCGCCGGATATCAGCAGTATGGAATATGTAAGAGATCTGATCTCAGCGGTTCCTACTTCTGCAAATGTGAAGTACTACGCAAAGATCGTCAGTGAGAAAGCAGTCCTTCGCAGACTTATCAAGGCAAATGAAGAGATTGCCAACACCTGCTATCTGGAGAAGGAGAATACAGAGATTATTCTGGAAGAAGCAGAAAAAAAACTGTTCAATATTCTCCAGAGACGCAACAATGAAGAATATGTTCCAATCCAGCAGGTAGTTCTGAATGCCATTAATAACATTGAGAAAGCGTCTAAGCTTAAGGGTTCTGTAACAGGTATTCCCACAGGCTTTATGGATCTGGATTATAAAACATCCGGTATGCATCCTTCTGATCTGGTGCTGATCGCAGCCCGTCCTTCCATGGGGAAAACAGCCTTTGTACTGAACATTGCACAGTATATGGCATTCCGAAAGGATGTCACAGTTGCCATATTCAGTCTGGAAATGTCAAAGGAACAGCTGGTGAACCGACTTCTGGCAATGGAATCTCATGTAGATTCCCAGAATATGAGAACAGGTAATCTGAAAGACGAGGACTGGACAAAACTGGTAGAAGGAGCAGATATTATCGGTAAATCTAATCTGATCATTGATGACACGCCGGGTATTTCCATTGCGGAAATGCGCTCCAAATGCAGGAAATATAAGCTGGAACATAATCTCGGGATTATCATGATCGACTATCTGCAGCTGATGAGCGGAAGTGGAAAAAGTGATTCCAGACAGCAGGAAATTTCAGATATTTCCCGTTCTCTGAAAGCTCTTGCCAGAGAGCTGAATGTGCCGGTGATCGCATTGTCTCAGCTCAGCCGTGCGGTGGAACAGCGTCCGGATCACAGACCAATGCTTTCGGATCTTCGAGAATCCGGAGCCATTGAGCAGGATGCTGATGTGGTAATGTTTATCTACAGAGATGACTATTATCATAAGGATACAGAGAAGAAGGACATTGCAGAGATCATCATTGCCAAACAGAGAAACGGTCCCATCGGAACAGTAGAACTGGTATGGCTGCCGAGATATACACAGTTTGTGAATATGAAGAAATAATCTATCTCAGAGGAGTTTGATCTTTGACTTGAATAATATTATAGCAATCCTCTAAAATAATGCATATTAATCCAGCCCATCAGAGTGTGAAATCCTGCTGAATTGTCTTAAATGCATTATTTACGAGGATTGCTATAGAAAAATTTCACAGGGAAACAGTATCAGGGGGAGAATCCGGTACTGTTTCCCTGTTTTTTGTGTCAAAATAAAGTTTTATAGGGAAGTTTGTCAATCGAAACTTCTTGCAATCTCGCTATGGCGTTTTATAATAAATATACATGATATCAGGATTATGACAGCTGTTTTTACAGTGCAGTGGTTCAATGATATCAGGTGATAGATTGAGTTGTTGATATGCATCAGTGGTTTCTGATGAAAAAATGGACTCAAAAGGAGGAGGGGCAGCATGGAGCAGCGGTATACTGTGACTCAGACCGCAGAAATCCTTGGCGTGAGGGCATCGGTCCTCCGGTACTGGGAGGAAGAACTGGAACTGAGGATATGCAGGAATGAGCAGGGACATCGTTACTATACAGGAAATGATATTACGCTTCTGGCTAATATAAAGGAACTAAAGAAAAGAGGACTTGCCCTGAGAGCGATCAAAGAACTGGTTCCAAGAATTTCAAGGACTGCACCCGGGACTACTGCGAGCAAAGTGAAGCTTCTTGAAGATGAACAGCCTGAGAGGGAAAAAATACTTGAATTTCAGAAAATCATGGAACGTCTGATCGCTCAGGAGCTACATATGAAAAAAGAGGGAGAAGACCAGTGCCGGGATCTGGATGAAACGATCCGTAACAGACAGCTTGCGAGAAAAGAGGCTGCTGCAGCACTGGAAAAAAGAAGCAGGAGGATCAGAAGAAAACATTTGTAAAAGTTATCCATAAAGAAAACAGCTTCGTCTCTGCGGTAAACAGAGATGAAGCTGTTTTGAAATCATGAATTATTCTGCTGGATGAATAGCCTCTGTTGGACATGCATCTGCACATGTTCCGCAGTCTAAGCATGCATCAGCGTCGATTACATAATGCTCATCTCCCTGAGAGATAGCTTCTGCAGGACATTCGCTTTCGCATGTTCCACAGCTTACACATTCGTCTGAAATTACATATGCCATAATTAGAATCCTCCTTATCGTAATAACGTTTTAGGCCCCTTTCGGGGTTCTGCATACATTTTAATATATCTTTGTCTGAATTACAAGTATAAAATCAGATACATTATAAAATAATATTAAGTTAGCATTTGCTTACTTTACCTGCAGATTACAAATAGCTGACGGGCATGTGAATGTCTGTCCGAGCAGAGAAATTATCCTGCCAAAATACAGGCATTTGTATGATGGAAAATAGTCTGTTAATATACAAAAAAAAATAAGAGTATCAAAAAGAAAGTGCGTTTTTGCTGAATTTATTGACAATTCAGACATAAACGGTTATAGTAAAGATACTTGCAAGGAGGCATAACACAGAAAGTTGTGCCTCTTTTGTTCCGTAGCAGGAATCAGAAAACAAATAGAAAGAATGGAGGAATGAAGAATGAAGAAAGCATTGGCAATTGGACTTGCAGCAGTAATGGCGGTTTCCATGAGTGCACCGGTATTTGCAGAAGATGAAGGTAAAGGGATTGCAAAAGAGGACCTGAAAGTAGGAGTGATCTATATCGGTGATGAGAATGAAGGTTACACGGCTGCTCATATGAAAGGAATTGATGAGATGGAAGAGAAGCTTGGTCTTGACGATTCTCAGATTATTGAGAAAACTCTCATCGGTGAAGATGAAGGATGCTATGATGCGGCAGCAGACCTTGCAGATCAGGGATGTCAGATCATCTTTGCAAACAGCTTTGGACATGAGACTTATATACTGGAAGCAGCAGGGGAATATCCGGAGGTTCAGTTCTGTCATGCAACAGGAACACAGGCTGCATCCAGCGGACTTTCCAATATGCATAACTATTTTACAAATATTTATGAAGCACGTTACGTGTCAGGTGTAGTTGCAGGTCTGAAACTGAATGAAATGATCGAGGACGGCACAGTAAAAGAAGACGCATGCAAGATGGGTTATGTAGGTGCATTCCCATACGCAGAGGTTATCTCCGGTTATACAGCTTTCTATCTTGGCGCGAAGAGCGTATGCCCGTCTGTAACAATGGAAGTAAAATATACAAACAGCTGGGCAAGCTTTGACCTTGAGAAAGAGTGCGCAGATGCTCTGATCTCTGACGGCTGTGTACTGATCAGCCAGCATGCAGATACAACAGGTGCTCCTACAGCATGCGAAGCAGCAGGAGTTCCGTGTGTAGGTTATAATATTGATATGACATCTGTTGCTCCGAACACAGCACTTACTTCTGCATCTATGGACTGGGGTGTATATTATACATACGCAGTACAGTGTATGCTTGACGGCACAGCAATTGATACTGACTGGTGTAAAGGATTTGCGGAAGGTGCAGATAAGATCACAGCTCTCAATGACAAAACTGTAGCAGAGGGTACAGAAGAAAAGGTCAAAGAAGTGGAAGATGCGCTCATTGATGGTTCCCTTCATGTATTTGATACATCTGCATTTACAGTAGACGGCAAGGAACTTGATACTTATAAGAAGGGTGATACAGAGTACATTTCTGACGGATACTTCCATGAATCTGAATATGGTTCCGCACCTGCATTTGATATTGCGATTGATGGAATTACATCTATTACAGAATAAGAAAATTGCTGGAGCTGCAAAGCGCGGAGCAATTTACGACAGCAGGGCTGCCCGGGCGGCAGCTCTGCTGTTTTCATATCGTACGTGCAAAAGAAGTCTTGAAGTCTTCTGACAGAAGGTTTCTTTTGCTGTATTATGGAGTATACAGGAGAGCAATTCCATAATTCAGAAGTAGGATTAAATGATATCGGCAGTCAAAGAGACAGGACTTTTACTGTAGATTGGATATCATTAGATAAAAGGAGGAAACGATAGTGGGAGAAAACTATGCACTTGAACTTAGAGATATTTCCAAGAGTTTTGGTTCGGTCCAGGCGAATGATCATGTAGATCTCACACTGAGAAAATCGGAGATTCTTGCAATTCTGGGGGAAAACGGAAGCGGAAAGACAACTCTGATGAATATGATCTATGGAATTTATTATCCGGATGAAGGACATATTTTTGTAAATGGAAAAGAAGTAACGATCCGTTCACCGAAAGATTCCTATGAACTGGGAATCGGTATGGTACATCAGCATTTTAAACTGGTAGATGTACTGACAGCAGCAGAGAATATTGTTCTGGGACTTCCGGGAAAGGGAAAGCTGGACATGAAGAGAATCACAGAGGATATTCAGAAGCTGGCAGATAAATATGGCTTTGAATTGGATCTGTCACAGAAGATCTACGAAATGTCCGTTTCCCAGAAGCAGACAGTTGAGATCATAAAGATGCTCTACCGCGGTGCAAGGATTCTGATCCTGGATGAGCCGACCGCAGTTCTGACACCACAGGAGTCTGACCGGTTATTCGATATTTTGAGAAATATGAGAAAAGATGGATGTTCCATTATGATCATCACGCACAAACTCCAGGAAGTTCTGGCGTTATCAGACCGTGTGGCAATCCTCAGAAAAGGAAAGTATATTGATACAGTGGAAACAGCTCAGGCAAATGCACAGAGTCTGTCAGAGATGATGGTAGGCGGCAGAGTAGATCTCAATATCGACCGTCCTGAACCGGAGAATGTAAGGAAACGATTAGTAGTCAAAGGTCTGAACTGTAAAAACAAAGAAGAGGTAAAAACTCTGGATGATGTTGATCTGACAGTAAATGCAGGAGAGATTCTGGGTATTGCCGGCATTTCCGGAAGCGGCCAGAAAGAATTTCTGGAGGCAATTGCAGGACTCCAGGCAATAGAGAGCGGTTCGATCACCCTGCTTGATGACAATGGAAAAGGAACTGAGCTTGCAGGAATGGATTCTATCTCCATTAATAAAGCAGGGATCAGCCTTGCTTTTGTTCCGGAAGACCGTATTGGTATGGGGCTTGTGGGCGATATGGATATGACTGATAATATGATGCTCAGAAGCTATCGCAATGGCAAAAGTCCATTCCTGGATCGAAAAGGTCCAAAGGCATTGGCATTAAAAATCAAAGAACAGCTTGAAGTCATGACTCCAAGTATTTCTGCACCTGTCCGTCAGATGTCAGGAGGAAATGTGCAGAAGGTTCTGGTAGGAAGAGAAATTGCCCAGAATCCGAAAGTGCTTCTGGTAGCTTTCCCGACTCGAGGGGTGGATGTCAATACTTCCCATGTGATCTACCGCCTTCTGAATGAACAGAAGAAAAAAGGGGTTGCAGTAGTCTGTGTTATTGAGGATCTTGATGTAGTTCTTGAACTGTGTGACAGGATTGCAGTGTTCTGCGGAGGTAAAATCAGCGGAATTGAGGATGGAAGAACTGCAACGAAAGAAGGAATCGGGATTCTTATGACGAAGCATGAAAAAGGAGGGACACAGGCATGAAGAAAGAACCTTTCTTACAGGTAAGTAAAAGAAGAAACAAAGCCAGATGGCAGGAACGTCTTCTGATCCGTTTCATTGCATTGATCCTTGCACTGATCGTGTGCGGAGCGGTGATCGTTGCCCTGGTAAAGATGAATCCGGTGGATGTCTATAAGGCAATCTGGGATGGAGCAATGGGTTCGGATCGCCGTCTGTGGCAGACCATACGAGATACAATGGTACTGCTGTGTATTTCCATTGGTCTGGCACCTGCATTTAAAATGAAATTCTGGAACATCGGTGCAGAAGGTCAGATCCTGATCGGTGGTGCCTGCTCTGCTGCCGCCATGATCTATGCAGGAGATAAAATGCCTGCAGGGTTACTCCTGATCGTAATGTTTGTGGCAAGTGCACTTGGCGGAATGATCTGGGGAATGATCCCGGCTGTATTTAAAGCAAACTGGAATACAAATGAGACACTGTTTACTCTGATGTTGAATTATGTTGCCATGCAGGTAGTAACTTATTGTATTGTATTCTGGGAAAATCCGAAAGGTTCCAATACAGTCGGTATCATCAATCAGGCTACAAAAGGCGGATGGCTTCCGGAATTGTTCGGACAGAAATATGGCTGGAATGTAGTCATTGTCCTGATTCTGACAGTGGGAATGTTTATTTATCTGAAATACTGTAAGCAGGGCTATGAGATCGCAGTAGTAGGTGAGAGCGAGAATACTGCCAGATATGCCGGTATCCAGGTGAAAAAGGTTATTATCCGTACAATGGCAATCTCCGGTGCAATCTGTGGTATCGCAGGTTTTGTTATTGTCAGCGGAGCCAGCCATACGATTTCCACTGCAACAGCAGGCGGTCGTGGATTTACTGCGATCATTGTCGCATGGCTTTCCAAGTTTAATACATTTATTATGGTTGCAGTTTCCTTTGGCATCGTATTTATGAACCAGGGTGCCGTACAGATCGCAACACAGTATGGACTGAATGAGAATGCTTCCAATGTTCTTCTGGGAATCATTCTGTTTTTCCTGATCGGTGCAGAATTCTTTATCAACTACAGAGTAAAGCGTGCAAAGAAATAGGAGGTAGCGGCAATGAGTGTACTGATAGTTTTTATTCAAAAAGCAATTGTCCAGGGCATCTGTATTCTGTATGGGGCGCTTGGTGAGATTATGACAGAGAAATCCGGTAATCTGAATCTTGGTATTCCGGGAATTATGTATATGGGCGGCATTTCAGGTCTTATGGGAGCTTTCCTCTATGAGAAGGATAATCCTGATCCCAATGCACTTGTGGGTGTACTGATATCGTTTTTGTGTGCGTTTGCATGTGCTGCAATCGGTGGTCTGATCTACAGTATCCTGACTATCACACTTCGTGTAAATCAGAATGTAACAGGTCTTGCACTTACCATTTTTGGTACAGGTTTTGGTAACTTCTTTGGCGGTTCTATTTCCAAGCTTGCAGGCGGTGTAGGACAGATTTCCGTAAAAGTAACAGGAAGTGCCTATACGGCAAAAATCCCGGGATTGTCTAAGATTCCGGTTATCGGAGGTATTTTATTTAATTATGGTTTCCTTACATATCTCTGTATTATTATAGCAGTCCTGTTATCGTTTTTTCTGTTCAAGACAAGAGCGGGATTGAATCTCAGGGCAATCGGTGAAAATCCGGGAACTGCAGATGCAGCAGGTATCAATGTTATCAAATATAAATATCTGTCAACCTGTATCGGTGCAGGTCTGGCAGGTCTGGGCGGACTCTATTTCGTAATGGAATATTCAGGAGGAACCTGGACAGACAATGGTTTTGGAGATCGTGGCTGGCTTGCTGTTGCACTGGTAATCTTTGCATTATGGAAACCACTGAATGCAATCTGGGGAGCATTCCTGTTCGGAGCTCTTTATATTCTGTATCTTTATATCCCGGGACTTGGACGAAGCATGCAGGAAGTATTTAAAGCACTGCCTTATGTGGTAACGATTATCGTACTGGTATTCACAAGCTTCCGAAAGAAAAAGGAACACCAGCCGCCTGCTGCGCTGGGACTTCCGTATTTTAGGGAGGAACGATAAAATTAAAAGTTTGCAGTTGATTCCAGAGTAAAATAGTATTATAATATCAGAAGCTATAAAAGCTGAGTAGTATGAAGAAAAATTAAGGAGGAAATATACAATGGCTAAAGTATCAAAAGACATGCTGATCGGTCAGCTTCTTCAGATTGATGCAAATATCGCACCGATTCTTATGAGAGCAGGAATGCATTGTCTTGGATGCCCATCTTCCCAGATGGAATCTCTCGAAGAAGCAGCTATGGTTCATGGACTGGATGTTGATGTACTGGTTAACCAGATCAATGATTTTCTTGGAGAATAATCTTTCTGAAAGGTAATCATATGACGGACTATGACAATTGTTGAATTGTCATAGTCTGACATGTAAAAAGGATGTTCTGAATAAGTTCAGGACATCCTTTTTTGAGAAATCTGTAATTTACTATGGTATAAGAAAAGAGCTTTCAGATGAAAACTGAATGCTCTTTTAATTATGAAAATTATTACAGTTGAATCAGCTGCTGAAGGGCAGAATCGGAAATCAGTTCTCCATGTTCTGTCAGATAAGCTTCTCCTGAAAGAGAGAAAGCCTTTCCCTGTCCATATTCCGTAAGAATATTACATACCCTGTTAAAATCCTCCGGAGAAAGTGATGACTGGTGAAGTACCAGTTTGTAAAGCTCATCGGCCGGATCTTTGTACAGGGTGTTTGTACCGGTAAAATAGCCGTTCAGTCCATGGGCGGCCGCAATCACATCGTCCAGTGTGTCGAACTCATAGAGACGGATAAGATTTACATCAGGAACCTGAGTATCGTCATTTTCCTTTGCTCCGGTATTCTGAGCAGATTTGCCATCTTTTGTCTGAGTACTCTTCATCTTTGCTTCGTAAAGCTTCTGGAAGATATCAATAATATTGTCTGCACCGTCAAGCTGAAGAGTATCTGTCTTATCATTCCCTCTGAATGGAGCAAATTTGGAGAAACGGGTATCCAGTTCTTCAGGATCCTCTACTTTGGTAATGATCAGGATGATGCTCTCGGTACTCACCGGGATGGCCTCGATCATTAATGGAATATTATCTGCCTCAAAACCAAACTGTATCTGTGCCTGCTGCATCATATCGCGGAAAAGTTTCTTGGCTTTCTCAGTGCCGTAAGCCAGTTCACTGATACGGATCTGATGGTTCTCCAGGTCTTCTCTTGTCAGTGTGCAGCGTATCTGGTTGTCGTTGATCTTTTCTATCTTCATGTTGTCACATCCTATTCTGAATAACATTGAATTATCTGGCAGCTTCATAATTGCCTGTGAAAATCCATTAAAAGTGTTTCTGATAATGAAAATTTAACTTTTGAAAGCTGCGGACAATTACGGATAAATTAAAAGTTACTATTGTTTTTTTGAACAGCAATTTTAAAGGATTGCCATAGATGCGCTGTCTTTGGAAAATTGCTGTAAGTAACTTCAAAAATTCTATTGTCTGACTGTGAATTTATAAAATTTTATACACTATATTATATAACACAGAACTGCAAAATGTAAAGATAAGTAATCAACCAAAATATTAAATTTTTAGAAACAAAACAGAAAAAAATACATAAATGAAGAAAAACACTTGCATCTATTTACCAGATGGATATAATGAAAACAGAAGAAGCAGTAAACCTGCGGTTCACATAAGCGAAGATCTGAAACATTAACCAAAGTGATCTTTTATTTCTAAACTTCATTGCCGTTTTTCATGCAGCGTTCCTGCTGTGGCAATGTACAGGTAAAATTTCCATGATGATAAGAAGATGATAAGAAGTTGAAACGTTACTGTTCACTCCGTTCACAGTAACGAATGATTTTCCAAACACCTTTTAACCTCATTATATACGATTCATTTTTTTCAGACAACCTTCTCAGATATATAAAATTAAAA
>ENA-OURV01001336-OURV01001336.1-human-gut-metagenome-genome-assembly--contig:-NODE-1336-length-19591-cov-9.619369_pt1 | contig 19591 bp, 18 predicted proteins | sample MGYA00242141_ERZ509072 | MGnify/ENA primary metagenome ERZ509072 (study PRJEB26280, sample SAMEA2338763) | human gut metagenome | biome: human gut; feature: human-associated habitat; material: faeces... | reverse complement strand
AAAACAGAAGTATATGAGAGGGATATATGAAAATCCATCTCTATTTAATGGTCACATTTTTTCATATGATGAAAGTGCGTATGCTGTGGAAATCAGTACAACTCTGAAAGAAAAAAGCGACACAGGCAACATGCTTACACTACATTTAAGCATGTATGCAAAGGGTACTGGTGGCTTGTTGCTTGCAGAATTTGATAAAATATTCACCGGTTTTAAACCCTTAAGTGAATTGAAGAATGAGTTGATAGCCTACTCAACACCGGATTTGCATGAGTTTGTGAAAAATAAACTTAAGAATAGTAATTATGGTGATGTGAAAAATAAGTTTTCCAATTCTATAGATAGATGGATACAGTATGTGGAATTTGTAATTAAGGATCATGATTCATTGCAATGGGAAAAGAATAAATGGAGCAAGAACGTCTTGAATGGTCTCTTTTCTTCTGTAAAGGATATATATTTGGATAATGTAAGATTTGAACTTAACTCCGCCCAATTAAAGGAGATTGGCGGAAAGCGTTTTTTGTATATTGTTTTTCAAATGATTGGTGCTAATGATTTGGTATTGACGAGTGACGCTATTCTTTTTAATATGTCCATACACATACCTTCTTCGTTATAAAATGATTTGTGACAAATTGATCCGGTCCAATATTGTGTTTATATTTAAATTGAAATTCACAATGATATCTAAGACAAAAATATTCCTTTTTTTTCTTGCAAGAGCTTTATTTATTAATGCACAACAATAAGAAAAAAAGAGGAAGTAAAAAATGATTCCGTTTACTAACTTCAGGAGGGTAGTAGTAGCCTCTCTCGACCAATAAATATAAAAAAATCTTTCTATTGGAATGAAGACAAGATAAAAGCTGGCATATCTGTACAAGGAAATTGGCGTAACCAAAACTTTCCAGGTACACTTCCGCAAAGAAAGAATATGGTAACCGGAACATTTGAACGCGATTTCGACATCAATCCTTTCTCTTATGCTTTGGGAATGAGCCGTACTTTGCGTCCTCGAAATATCAACGTGAACTGAAGTATTATCGTAACAATTGGACACCGTTCAATTTTAAACGAATTTAAAAACAATTATATGAGAATCGAAGTACTTGATTTTAAAATAATAATGCTCATCGGTCAAAACTTATCAAGAGATCATTACTGAATATTTTCTGGGAGAAGAATCATTTTGGTTTTAGGGGGCATCTTACACAGGCCCTCCAATATGAACAGGAATAAAAATAGGAAGATTTATTATAGCCTGTTATCATACAGCCGGTAACGATGTGTCGATTTATTTGATTCCCATATCAAAATAATCGGGACAATATATTTAATCGTACTTGATCGTAAAATCATCATTTATAGGTATTGCGTACAATTATGCAATCTGCTATCTTTACAACCTAATGGATAATGCAAGAAAAAAGCGGAAATACAGAGCCATAGTGGCATGCTTATTGTTGCTGACTATGATGCCTTTCTTCTTTGTGAAAGCCTTTCATGTTCACAAAGAAGATTTATGTATATCTCATGATGAGCAACAATCTTCCCATCATGATTCTGCCGATAAATGTGCTATCTGCCTGTTCACTTTATCTTCATTTACCGAAGCCGAGAGCTTTGAGTACAATTGCGTTCAGACAGAGAACCCCGTTGAATATCTTATCCAAAAGGAGAAGGACATTACTGTTACTTTTCCCCTATTGTCTCTCCGCGCTCCTCCTGTCCAACTATTACAATCCCTCTCATGGGTTGCATGCATTATAAGATGACATGTGAAAGAGGGATGCTGTGCCCTTTGGTTATCTTAAACAATTTATAACTTCATTACAATTTTCGTAAAGTATGACATTTCATGCATATTTCCAATATGTGTGTCTATTCATTGTCTGGCTGTGTGCAATATCTCCTACAAGGATGTATGCACAGAAATACCGACAGCAATCAGATACACATAGGACACTGTTGGTTGTAGATAAGGAAACCGGACGTCCGATTGAAGGAGCTTACATCTTATTGGAGAATCAACCCCTTGCCAGTTCAACCGGAGGAAGAATCATTATCCCTTGGAAGACAAATTCCAAGGATACAGTTCTTGTACAGAGTTTGGGCTACAAATCTCAATATATATATTTGAGTGAGGCATTCAAAAAGGTGAATATTCAAACAGTATATCTTTATCCGGAGATAAAAATTCTGGAAGAAGTCATTATTACCGGTGAGTGCTCCGGAGTGACTCGGAATACGGTAAGCAACAACCTTACTTCCTTCGCAATCAATCGCGCATTGGGAACTTCTCTCACCTCTCTGCTTGAACAGGTCAGTGGCGTAAGTTCCATCAGTACGGGGACGACAGTTGCCAAACCTGTCATCCAAGGAATGTATGGCAACCGGATATTAATCATAAACAATGGTTCCCGCCAGACAGGCCAACAATGGGGAGTTGATCATGCTCCTGAAGTGGATATGAACGGAAACGCTTCCATTCGGGTGATAAAAGGTTCTGACGCGGTACGATATGGTTCAGAAGCTTTGGGAGGAATTATTGTCATGGAACAGGCTCCCTTACCCTTCCGGAAGAAGGCCTTGAAAGGAAAGACTTCCATACTTTATGGAAGTAATGGTCACCGTTATGTGCTGACCGGACAGTTGGAAGGCACTTTCCCTTTTCTCCGTGACCTTGCCTGGCGAGTACAGGGGACATATTCAAATTCCGGAGACCGTTCCACCGCAAACTATCTTCTAAATAACACTGGAGCCAGAGAACATCATACCTCCGCTTTACTCGGCTATGACCGTGGACGTTTAAGAATAGAAGGATTCTACAGTCACTTTTACAACCGGACGGGAGTAATGTTCAGTGCCCAGATGGGAAGTGAAGATCTGCTGGCAGAACGTATCCGATTGGGACGTCCCCTGTACACAGATCCTTTCACGCGAAGTATCGCATACCCATATCAAAAAGTTACCCATCAGACAGCCATTGGTAAAATGAAGTTCAGTATGCGGAACGCAGGAAATCTTTACTGGCAAAGTTCCTGGCAGAAGGACGACCGACAGGAAAACCGCATCCGGCGTCTGGGTTCCGACATTCCAGCTGTTTCCCTGCACTTAAACTCATTACAAAACTCTCTCTGCTGGAAATTGAATTATAATTCATGGCAAACAGAGGTTGGGGGACAAATTATGTTCATTGATAATCACAGTCAGGCAGGAACAGGTATTGTTCCCGTTATTCCCAACTATACGGAGACACAGATGGGAATATATGGTATCGGGAAGTATAATTACAGTAAAGGAGGAATTGAAGCAGGTATTCGTTTTGACGGACAGGAAACCCGTGCCAGTGGTTATGACTGGACAGGAAGTCTCTATGGAGGAACAAGAAAGTTCAATAACGTATCATACAGTCTGGGAGGTCATCATCATTTCTCTGACCAATGGAAGCTCACCACTAATTTCGGGCTGGCCTGGAGAGCTCCTCACGTGTATGAATTATATAGCAACGGAAATGAACTCGGATCCGGAATGTTTGTCAAAGGAGATTCTACCATGCACTCCGAAAGGAGCTATAAATGGATATCTTCCATCAGTTACAGCAATAAGGTATTCAGTGCCCGAATGGACGGTTACCTGCAATGGATAAGCGGCTATATCTATGATGAACCGAAGAAAGAAACCATCACTGTTATTTCGGGGGTATACCCTGTATTCCAATACAAACAGACCCCGGCTTTCTTTCGCGGAATGGATTTTGACTTTCACTTCATGCCCATAAATTCATGGGATTATCACCTGATTGCTTCTTTTATACGGGCAAATGAACAGACGACAGGAAATTACCTTCCTTATATCCCCTCTTCCCGTTTCAGCCATGACCTCTCATGGCTTCACGAAACCAAATCGCATTCCAAATTACGTTTGAGTATCAGACATCGATTCGTGGCAAAACAGACCCGGTTTGACTCGAATACGGATCTTATTCCCTATACCCCTCCGGCATACCACCTCTTGGGGTTCGCTGCTAGCTTTGAGTGTCCTGTAAAATACGGATACAAACTACAATTCATGATAGCGGCAGACAATATCTTGAACAAAGAATATAAAGAATACACTAACCGTTCACGCTACTATGCACATGACATGGGATCTGATGTACGTTGTGTAGTGAACTGGAGTTTTTGATTTATAACAATTATTATTAACCAAATAAATAAAAAATGAAAACAAAAGAGTTTAGAATTTATGGTGAGTATGAAAAGTTTGTGAAGGAAAGGGAAAGAGAGGATATGTCTGATCAACATGATGAACCCATAACTACATCACGTTCACTTGGAATAAGCATGTCTATAAAGTGTATTCATTATGAAACAGCTATTAAAAGGTTCTTTATGGAGCATGGAGATTTTATACAAGGGCATGGAGTTTTAGATGGATGTTTTGATGAAATCATTAATTCTTGTTCAAAAGGATGCTTTAAAGGTGAAGTTATAAAAGAAAATGGTCATTATACATGGAAGATAATTAACGATATTAGTGGGTATTGGTATATAAGCTTATCAGGTATTATCATTTACACAGGACGCGATCAAATAGAAAAGGAAATCACTAAAGTAAGGCAACTCTTAGACATTATGGACGAGGGGGATATTTGCAAGTTCTCCAACTGGAAGTTCAAAAGAATACACAATAGGATAGTATTTGTCAAATAGAATATATTCTCCTCCTGATCAAAATGATTGGGAGGAGAAAGAAGGAGAATTAGGCATGAGCGAGATATATTTATATTACAATGGTAAGCTACTTGAGACATTCACTGCATCGAGCAGTGAAAAAGCGCTCGCATCACTTAACAAATTGGTTAAATTTGAAGTGATAATAAATAACGAAAGTGATAGAGTTGTATTTAATGCAAAATTAGACCTAAATTATAAATTTATATCAAGTGATAATATTGATAGGGGGTAAAGTTTTGAAACGTAAAAAAGCGAAGCAATTAAAAGATGTAAATTATGTTATTACAAGGTTTTATGATTTATTGTATACTCTTAAAGATTTGTCCCTTCAATCAGAACAAGCGTATAGGAAAAATAGTAATAATTCTTCAAATGTTAGGAAAGGTGGTAATTTTACCTTATGAATTACATGATTTTAGTGTTCCTTATCTTGATATTATTGATCCTGTCTATTGGTAGAAATATGTTACGGTAAAAGATTTCTCATGCTTAACTATGAATTTCTGCCTGATATGTATAAGTCTCGGCAGAGTCATAATTTAGATGAACGATAATATTAATGGTGGTGAATCAGATGGAAGAAAAAATAGTTCAAATTTTTCAAGAGTTAGGAAAGAAAGCCATTTCACCTTATGAATTATACGATCTTATGAATGATATTGAAGTGAATTGGCAAAAAATTCTTATAAAATTAATCGATTGTTATCATGTGAAAAACGACGAAACAGAATATTATATATACGAAAAAGATATTTTAAGTGCGATTCCATGTATTTCTGATTTAGATGGAAGTATGTTTCTTAAAGTTGAATATTGCCAAATATGGCATGAAATTGTTAATAACGTCTTAGACGTTGTTAAATAAAAAATTTTTTGGAGGAAAACGAAATGAATGAAATGGTTGAGCGTCAGTCAAATGTAATCGGAGATGAGTTATCGCAATCTAACGATATGTTTTGTAGTTTGAAGGCGAATACTCCAGAAGAAAAAGCAAAATTGTTTAGAATTATGAATTCACCAGAAAAGCATTTGTCAGATTGTATTAATCAAACAATTTTGGTAACTGATGTTTTTTGTGAGGGGGTGTCATTAACAAATAAAGAGACAGGTGAAGTTAATATTTGTCCTAGAATTGTGCTAGTTGATAAAGATGGAATTGGATATCAATCGGTATCCTATGGAATTTATTCCTCTGTTAAAAAACTTTTTCAAGTATATGGTGTTCCAACTTGGGAAACCCCTATCCCTGTAAAAGTAATTCAGGTTACTAGAGAAAAGAATAAAATTTTGACTTTAACGATATAATGGAGGTAAAGAAATGATTATTAACATTAAAGGTAAAAATTTTAGAGGATATAATGAAAGTGATAACAACCTTGAACTTATTTTTACTGATTTTAAATATGGAAAAGTCAGTGTAAGAGAATACAATAAAGAATTAAAGAAACGATATCCTAATGCTAAAATTATTACAAATGATGACGTAAATTTTGCATTCTCAATTCCTGATGAGAAGATAGAAAGGCTACTTAGTTTTTTAGTTGAGCTTGATTGTTCTGATGAAGAATAATTAATAAGTTCAATATGATGACAATGGATATAAGATAACTTATATCCATTGTCGTTCAATAAATCTGTGAAAGAAGGCATGAACTTTGAAAATATACCATGATATTAAAGAAACGATATTTAAATTTGATACAGGTGTTAATACATTTTATTTTAGTTCTGAGCTTAATATGAAAAAATTTAGAGATAAGATCATAGAGAATAGAAAAAGAATAAGTGATTCTCTTTCTAATCGTTTTAATATGGCTATTGATAATTATAATTTAAGCGATGTTGTCTTATATAGGAAAATAGAAAAAAGAGGATTTTTAATAATGAATGAAAAAGGAGAGATTTTAGAATGGCCGAATCAAATAAGATTCGTTGGAGATCAATTGACCAAAAAGCAGTTACCAATATTGCAAGAAGATTCAACGCAAAGATAACAAGAGTTATGAAAGCGCATCCTGATTGGTCAGAAAATTTACCTGAAAGAATAAATGTAAAAGAATTATCAGAAGAATTAAGAAGCGGTACAAGAAGAGAATTTAATAGAGAAATGGCAAAGTTAGAGCGTTTTCTTAGAAAAGGCGCTGAAATGCCATATACTACAAAATCAGGTGTTGCTACTACTGTTTGGCAAAAGAAAGAAATTGACAATACATTCAGGGCGATTAATGCGAAAAGAAGAGCTGAAAGAAAAAAATTAGACCCTAGCATATTTAAGGGTAATCTACATTCTATTCAAGAAAACAATTTATTGCAAAGAAAGAATACTGTTCAAGAGATATCTCCTAAATATTGGAAAGAATTTGTAAGAAATTTAGATTATCAACTTGAGCAAGAATATAAAGACAAAAGTAACATATATAAAATGAACTTATTAAAAGCTATTTCTAATATATTAGGTGAGAAGAGCGAATTGTATAACCTTGTTTCTCAGGTTGCTCCAGAAAGAATAAAAAGATTTGCTGATACTTCATCATTAATTTCTATTAGTTTTTTATATGAACCTTTAGAGCCAGAAGATATTGAAGAATATTTTAAAAGTGAATTATTTGAGTTACTTAAGGAGGAATAAATATTGTTTTTGCTTCTGACTTTGAAACAACAGTAGATATTGATGATTGTCGGGTTTGGGCATGGGGTTTATCCGAAGTAGGTAACGCTAATCACTTGACCTTTGGAGAAGATATTGACAGCTTTATTAATTATTGTTCATTGATTAACGAATCATCAAGTTTCTATTTTCATAATTTGAAATTTGACGGTGAATTTATAATTCATTACTTATTAACGCATGGATTTGTTCATGTTAATGAAAAGAAACTAGGTGTGAATCAATTTTCAACAATAATTAGTGACTTAAATGTATTTTATTGCATTAAAGTAAAATTCAAAGAAGAAGTAATAATATCATTTTTTGATTCATTGAAATTGTTAAATTTTTCTGTTGAAGAAGTGGCAAAGGCATTTAATTTATCTATTAAAAAATTAGAAATTGATTATAAAGCGAAAAGAGAAAAAGGGCATAAAATAACAGATGAAGAAAAAGAGTACTTAAAGCATGATGTAATGATTATGAGTTTAGCTTTAGAGAAAATGTTTGAGATGAAAATTACTAGAATGACGATTGCTAGTAATGCTATGAATTTCTTTAAAGATACAATCAGCAAGAAAAGATTTGAGGAATGGTTTAAGCCTCCATTATATGATAAAGATTTGAGGCAAGCATATAAAGGAGGTTTTACCTATTTAAATGAAATTTATCGAGGAAAAGAAGTAAAAGAAGGAATAGTATTAGATGTTAATAGTTTGTATCCATCAGTTATGTATTATAGTCCTATGCCATATGGAGAAGGAATATATTTTGATGGTAAATACGTACCTGATAAATTATACAATCTATATATTCAAAATATAACATGCCAATTCAGGATAAAAAAGGATATGATACCCACAATACAAATAAAAAACAATTTATCATTTGTTCCCACTGAATATTTATCATCATCTAATGGGAAATCGATAAACTTAACATTAACAAATGTTGATTTAAAGTTATTTTTGGAACATTATGATATATATGATGTTTCGTATAATTGGGGTTGGAAATACAAATCATCTACAAAAATATTTAAAAGTTATATTGATTATTGGAATGAATTAAAAGTTAAAGCTACAAAAGAAGGTAACAAGCCATTAAGGACTATAGCGAAACTTATGTTAAATTCGTTATATGGAAAATTTGCGGCTAGTCCAGAAGGGAGAAGTAAGATTCCATACCTAGATAATAATATAGTAAAATATAAATTAAGTGAATTGGAAGAAAGAACAGCGTATTATTTGCCAATTAGTATTTTTATAACAAGTTGGGCAAGAGACAAAACAATAAGAAGTGCACAAGCAGTGTATCATAGATTTATTTATGCAGATACAGATAGTTTGCACTTAGAAGGTACAGATATTCCTGAGAATTTATTAATATCTGATACCGAATTAGGAAAGTGGAAAATAGAATCAACATTTAAAAGAGGCAAATATTTAAGACAAAAATGTTATATAGAAGATGCAGTAACTCCTGTGGATGAGATAGAAAAATTTAAAAAGGAGAATCCAGAATGTTTACATTTAGTTTCTAAAGATAGTATTATTAACATAGTATGCGCGGGAATGCCAAAAGGCTGCTATAAAAATGTGACTTGGGAAAATTTTGATTATGGAAGCGTATTTGATGGGAAATTAGGGGTTAAACACACAGATGGAGGTATTGTATTAGTAGATACAACTTTTACTATAAAAGGTTGACAAAAAATAAGAAAGTGATATAATGGAGGTGAAGGAAATAGCTAAGGTGTTATATTAATGTGTGATGGTCAACGTGTGAAAGCGTATCATATATTTAGGGGTGACTCCTGGTATAACGCCAGCTATTTTCTGTTTATGTATTGGAATATTAATCAAATTTTAGCATATCAACGTAATTTTAATTTTATAAATGGAACCCGATCAATTGGTAAAACATATACAACACAAAAATTTTGCCTTAAGAAATGTATAGAAAATGGATGGCAAGCTGTATATATTGTGAGATATGCAAGCGAAAAAGAAGAAGGCGCACTTCCTTTAGCATTTGAAAAAGTATTAGAAAATGAATTTAAGGATTATTTGTGGAAATTACAAAATGAAAAAATACAATATAAAAATGAAAATGGGGAATGGGTTGATATCTTTATATGTATAGCCCTTTCCGAATCTCAAAAGATAAAGAAAAGAAGTTTTCCTTTTGTGAAATTCATCATTTTTGATGAATACATGCTAGAAAGAGAAAATAATTCAAAATATGTAAAGGGATGGAAAGAGCCTGAAATATTTTTAAACATATATCATACAATTGATAGAGAAGAGGATAGAGTAATATGTTTTTTATTAGGAAATACAACAACTTTTTTTAATCCTTATCATATGTATCCATCTTTTGACATACCATCAAATATAAAGCCAGGCGAAATTTGGTATAATAAGTTTTGTCTTTTTCAATGGGCTATACCAGATGAAGAAATGATAGAAAAGAAATCAAAAAGTAAATTTAATGAAATGATAAGTGGAAGCGAATATGGAAGGTATGCAAGAGATGGTGAATATGTTGAGGACAGTGAAGAGTTTGTATTATCCAGACCTCAATCAGCTAAGCATCTTATGAATATAAAATCTAATGATACTATATATGGTATTTGGTTTGATAGAATTAATGGAAATGTATTCATAGATGATAAATATGATCCATCATGTAAATTTAATTTTGTGTTATCAAAAGAAGAACTAGCAGAGGGATTTATATTAGGTACTAAAGACTTTTATTTAATTAAGTGGCTTTCACAAAAGTTTAAAAATGGGTTTGTCAAATACACAACGTTAGAAACAAAGAAGAAAATGGAAAGGGTCATATATTATTTAAGCTAATGAGGTGTTATTAATGGGGTGGGCTGAAAATTTTGTTACAATAGTGAATGGAGTAGGTTTTCCGATCGTAGTATGTGTATTTTTGGTGTGGTATATTTACAAAGAGAACAAAAGAAGGAAGGAGGAAAAAGAAGAATATGAACACAAACAAAACGATCTCTATTTAAAATTATCACAAAGTGTTGATAATAACACAGCGGCTTTAAATAAACTTATAATGCAAATGGAGGATAAAAAATAATGGATAATATAGGATTAATCGCTTACTGCCGAAATATGTGTTACAATGAAAAAACTTTGTATATGTGGGGAGGGTTGATGAATACTATAACGGAATATTTTATCAATTACAAAGCAAAACAATACCCATCTAGATATACAGAATCACGTAAAGAAACACTAAGAAAGTATATTAATAAAGCATATGGATGCGATTGTGCAGGGCTCATTAAATCTTACTATTTTGGTGGAGTTGGTTCTCCGGGTTATGAAGCTTCTAAAGATCTTAATGCGTCTGGGATGTTTAATAAGGCTTCTGAAAAAGGGCCAATTTCGACTTTGCCAGAAACTGTGGGGATTGGACTTTATCAACCTGGTCATGTTGGCGTATATGCTGGCAATGGTATTGCATATGAGTGTACTTTAGGAAGTTATGGCGATGGAGTAGTAAAAACAAAAGTAGCAGGGAGGGGATGGACAAATTGGTTTAAAGTTCCTTTCATTGATTATATTAATGAAGATGATCAGAGAGGTGATGAAGATTGCAATTGCGATTGTAATTGCCCAGGGTGTATTTGTAAAGAAGATTACTACAATTACACTGTAGTAAGTGGCGATTCATTTTGGGGAATTGCCAAAAAAGTGTATGGAGATGGAAACAAATATCCCAAAATACTGGAATACAACGGAATGACAGAAAATGATACAATTTATGCTGGAGATATCCTTAAAATACCTGTTTAAGGGAGATAGATTTTATGCTTGATAAAGAAGAAATGAAAACAATTCTTCAAAACTTTTCAGAACGCTTTGGTGATGATGAAGCAGCAATGAACGAATTAAGAAGGATTCAAGAAGATCATGAAGAACGCATTAATAATGAAAGTAGAGCATATGATTCTGATGGAGTATTATATTCAGAAAAATATGACAATTTAAAAAGAAGATATCGTGAAAGATTTTTTACATCTGATGAAGAAATAAAAGAAGATCAGAAAGAAGATATCAAAAAGGACAGTTCTAAATTAACATTTGAGTCTCTCTTTGAAAACAGAGAGGGAGACTATAAGAAAGGAATGTAATAAAATGCCTACTAAACCTATAATTAGCAGTTTTAAAGCATCTGGAATCGACGTATTAAATGCTATTCGTGCAAATGCTTCCAGCACATATCAGGAGCGGATTCCAGTAGCAACCCAGGAAAATATTCGCCAAATTGGAAATGCAATGATGACTTATGAAGCAACTCAGAATGAATTTTTAAGTGCTTTGGTAAATCGGATTGGCAGAGTAATTATTACTTCAAAATCGTATACTAATCCTCTTAGAGTATTCAAAAAAGGAATTCTTGAGTATGGCGAAACTATTGAGGAAATTTTTGTTAATATCGCCAAAGCAAAGCAGTTTGACCCTAGCGTTGCTGAAGAAGAAGTTTTCAAGAGAGAAATTCCCGATGTAAATGCAGTATTCCATAAAATGAATCTCCAAAACTTCTATAAAGTCACGGTTTCCAATGAACAGCTGCGTCAGGCTTTCCTTAGTTCTCAGGGTATCAATGATCTAATTGGATATATTGTCGATTCACTTTATACTGGCGCTGAATTTGATGAATATATTACTATGAAACAGTTGATTGTAGATGCGGCAAATAATGGAGAAATGTATGCTATAAATATCCCTGCTGTATCTTCTGTTAATACAAAAACGATCGTTTCAACTATTAAAGGTGTTTCTAATCAGTTGGAATTTATGAGTTCAACTTACAATTCTATGGGCGTTCTCACTCATACGCGCAAAAACCGACAAGTGCTTATTATTGATGCTGCCCTTGATGCTGCAATTGATGTTGATGTTTTGGCTTATGCCTTTAATATGGATAAAGCCGAATTCATGGGCAGAAGAGTTCTTGTTGATAATTTTGGAGAATTAACGGGCGTTGTTGCGGCTTTGGTAGATGAAGACTGGTTCATGGTATATGATAATTTCATTGGTTTCACTGAAAACTATAATGGCCAGGGACTTTATTGGAATTATTTTTATCATGTTTGGAAAACCTTTTCGACTTCTCCGTTCTCAAACGCTATTTTGTTTACAACGCAGGATGTAGCAGTCACAAATGTTACCGTAAGTCCGAACAATATCACTCATAATACTGGTTCTTCTCAAACTGTGCAGTTTACGGCTAATGTAACAGCCACGGGATATGCGCCTAAAGATGTTGTATGGTCTACTACTTCTGATACTGCGACAATTACTGAAAATGGGCTTCTTACCATTCCTACAACTACAGATACAACCTTTACTGTAAGAGCAACAAGCGTTTATAATTCTGCAAAATATGGCGAAGCTACAGTATCAGTTAAATAAGGAGGAAAAGAAAAAAAATGGCTGATTTTGTGCCATCAACAATTGTTAAAGTGTTGAAAGATGTTCCATTAGATTCTACATATAGCGATACAATAAAGTTTACAAGCGTTGGAGCACAAACAGCCTTTTTTTCTGGTAAGGCTAAATATTCTTTTACTGACTTCACCTATCAGCGTGTAAATTCTTCTGTGTCTGCTCCTAGGGGGCCACGTTCTATTCGTGTCCCCCGAGTTGCAGATGATCTATATGATTGCAACTATGTTATGTTTCAAAATGCGAACTATGGAACAAAATGGTTTTATGCTTTTATAAAACAAGTAAATTATATTAATCCTAACAATACAGAAATTATTTATGAATTAGATCATTATCAAACATGGGCATTTGATTTTACAGTGTTACCTAGTTTTGTGGAGAGAGAACATCCAAAAAGTGACAATTTGTATGAGAATTTAATTCCAGAAAACATGAACGAATCGGATATGTATACTCAACAGGTTACAGAACTAGATTTGCAAAAGAATTTTGCAAAAATCGTTGTTGGAGTATCTACAGACCCTGGTGGCCAAATTGTAGCAGGAAAATTAAGCGGAGGCGTATACAGTGGTGTGGAACTTCATCAATTTGATGACGCAGAGGGAGCAACAGCTTTCATTGAATCCTATGGAGAAAAAGCTATGGCTGATGCGATAGTTTGTGTTTATATGAGCGCCTGGGATGTAAATATATCTGATTTAAAGAATGTTACAATATCCCGCCCCACAAATTTATGCGGATATACCCCTAGAAATAAAAAATTATTGACATATCCTTATTGTAAAATTACAATGAGTAATAGACAAGGAACTGAATATGATTTTTATTATGAATATTTTTCAAGAATAGGTAATCAAGAAGTAGAAACAACAGATATCATATTTAACTATCTTACTTATGGAGGAATTCAACCTAAAGGATATTGTGTTGCTGTAAATTATAACGGATTACAGGGCGATGTCAATATGGACTATAATGCAGTTGGTGAAGTTGATGGATACGTTCAATGTGCATGGACTTCAAATGCTTTTGCAAACTGGTTGGCTGGTGAGGGAACAGCACAAGCCTTTAAAATCGGCACAAATGCTTTAGCAACTGCAAATAAAAATACTTTTAGTTCTGGACTTTCTACTATGCTTTCAGCCTTTAGTGGAAATGTAGGAGGAACTGTAAGTGGTGTTCAGAGTATGGCAACTGGTACAGTAAACAATTTAGTAAATACTGTTCATTCTGCTGCCGATTTAGGAATTGACATATGGACAAGAAGTAAGTGTCCTGGATTATCAAAAGGTACCCCACATACACCTAGTCTGAATTTAATTTATAGAAACATTGGATTTACTATAAAACAAATGGCAATCAGACCCGAAATAGCAAAATCAATAGACGATTATTTTGATATGTATGGATATGCTACAAATAAATTAAAGGTTCCGAATATGGAAGGTCGTGAATCATGGAATTACGTCAAAACAAAAGATGTAATCATTTCAGGTTCTCTCCCTGTAGATTCTATGGACGCTGTTAAGAAAATGTTTAATTCTGGAATTAGATTCTGGCATGGGGATTTTGTTGGTGATTATTCAAGAAGCAATAAGCCAATGAAGGATGTGAAAAAATAATGAGCAGACGCAAACCATATAAATTGTTTGACAGATGGGCAAATAGAAAAAATTGGGATCCATATATCTTGAATAATGAAACGTTCATGGATTACTTTTATAGACTGGAAGAAATTTGCATCAATATGTTTTCATGGGAAAACTTACCTGAAACTATTGATTATCGTTTCTTAGAATTAACATTATGCGAGTATGGCTTTGCTGTTTATTTTAATGAAGAAGATGTTGGAAATGTAGCACTTACATGTGCATTGGGAGGCCCACTCTCTATATATAGAGAACCGATATATAGGAGAGCATATGCAAACAATGGGTTTTCTCGCGAATTGGATAATACAAACAGTGTTTTAATTTACAATAATTATTTGCATCATCCTTCTATTCCAACTATAATATTATTTGCAAGACGATTGGCTGAAATTGAAAGAACTATCGATGTAAACGTCAAAAGTCAAAAAACTCCTGTTGTGATTACTTGTGACGAATCTCAGCTATTAACAATAAAGAACGCCTATAAAGATATGGATGAAAATGTTCCTGTTATAATTGCTTCTAAAAATGTTGACTGGAAAAGTATTTCATCATTGAATACAAATGCTCCATTTGTATCTTTAGATTTGAATAATTTAAAAAGACAAATATGGAATGAAGCATTAACATTTTTTGGGGTTTCTAATTCAAATACAGAAAAGAAAGAAAGACAAATTGGATTAGAAGTTTCATCAAATTTGGGCGGAGTTATGGCACAAAGATATATAATGCTAAATTCAAGAAGGCAAGCAGCAGAAAAAATAAACAAAATGTTTGGCACGAATATAAAAGTTAATTTTAGGCAGGAATTTGAAACTTTCAATGAAGATATGGATACTACGACTATAGATCTAAATGAAAGGGATGAATAGGATTTGGCAAAATACACCATTGAGTTAAACGAACTTATTTCATTAGGCTTTCATTTGAATTTAGATGATTATCCCATATTTAATGAAGATTACAGAGCCTACCTGAATAAAGAAATTATCGAACATTTTTATTTTAGAGAAATAGGTCAAGAAACTCCTGAAAGGTTTAATTTCTTCTTGAAGCGAAAAATGGCCGAAATTATGCCTTATTATAATCAACTATATCAATCTGAACTTATTAAATTTGATCCCCTTTCAACCGTATACATGGAAACCTCAGGAGATACTAAAAGGAAAAAATATAATGAGAATACCAATGATTATGAACAAAATAATACCTTAAATGCAAGTGAGACATATGCCTCTAATATTGATCGTTCAAATACATTTAAATTAGAAGATACACAAGATACCACAAATAATAGTAATTATCAAAAGTCAGGCGACCGAACACAGGATATTGTTAGTAACGAATTAACTACAAATGACTTGAAAACAGAAACTAATACTGTAAGTGACAGCGATGGAACAACCGATACAAATGGAGTTAAAAATACTGTATTTAGTGATATTCCACAGGCAGGAATAACTACTACCACTACCACTGCACCAGATGGCACAATCACTACTGAAACAACAGGATATGCTACAACCACAACAAATGAATCAACTAATGAACATAGCACAACTACAGCCCATCAAACTAGTGATAGTGTAGCTACTAATACCGGAACTGTTAATGTTGACGGAAAATCGAATTTAACAGAAAATTGGAAAGAAAATGGAAGTGCTGTAGATGTTGGAAATTCTAAACAAAATCAAAATTCAAATGAAGTCACAAACACAAAAGAAGATTATCAAAAGGCTAATATTTTAAATGAAAAGACTGACAGAATAAATAGAGAACATGGTAAAGAAAAAGAAAATATAGAGAATACCGAATATAGAAAAGGACGGCTAGGTGTTTCACCATCTGACTTACTTATTAAATATCGCCAAACATTTTTGAATATAGATATGCTTATCATTAATGATTTGGAAACTTTATTTATGGGAGTGTTTTAAATGAACAATAACTTTAATGGTCATCCTCCTAAACCTGATTGTCATTGTAAACCAAATAAACCCCATTGCGGTTTTCCCGATTTTCCACAGTTTTGTCCACCTCCGCCGCCTCCTCCGCCTTGTGAACCACAGGTGCCTTCTGTAGTAGAAGGGCAGTCATTATATCAGGCAGTTAATAACCTTACCAACAGAGTGAACTTGTGCATCCAGAACTATAATGATGTAATGGCTAATTGTTATGCTACGCTCCATAATATGGAGAAAGCCGCAGAAGCAAACGGTTCCTACTACGGTCCTTGCGAAGTCTGGACAGAAGAAGGGTATTCTGCCGAACAGGGTTCTACCTATACCCTTATCCATAAGGCCTGTGTAGACAGACGTGGCGAGCCTATCAGAATGCAATTACATCTTGCCTATGGGAATACCACGAACTCCCAGATTGAGCAGTCTATTTTTAGCGCATCCAAAATTACACTCGCTGACAAAATGGTTGTTGCTCAGCCTAAGGGCGCAAATGGGTGGTACGGTCACGCAATTTGGCATGGCGCTCCTATCGCTGCAGGTAGTGAACCTACCCTTTATACCGTTGGTTTTACTCGCCGTGGGACGATGCGCGTCTATTCCAATGCAGTTTCCCAAGACCAGCTTCTGAATGATACCATTGAAAACGCAATGGGCTGCTCTGGTGTTTTAATCCAGAATGGCCAGATCACTGATGAAACCTACCAGGCTAATATACCTTCGGCTACTACGCAAACTGCCCGTGTTGTAATGGGTCAGAATATGGATACCCAGGAAGTTATCATTCTTTGCTGTGGATCCTATGATAACGTTCAGCATAAGGGAATGACTTCTAAGGCTTGTGCAGAAATTCTTCTGAACTATGGTTGCGATATTGCTGTAGAATTGTGTGAGGATATCTCTGCTGGCGCAGTCGATAAAGGTTCGATGATATTCCCGACTATGAACAATTCCGTTCCTACAGCTTATTGCTATTGGTATATATCTCGCGCCTACCTTTATAAAAACGATTACCAGAAAGAGCTAGCCATTCTAATGCAGAACTATGGAGAAACTCTTTGGGGTATTTATGAAAGTACGCAAAAAATCAATGATCTTTCGAACAGGCTTGATAAAGAAATTCAAGATCGAATCGAAGGAGACAATGCGTTAAATGAGGCTTTACAGGCTGAAATAGAAAGAGCTCAAGCTGAAGAGGCTAGACTGCAGGGCCTTATTGAACAGATTAATACCCAAATCACCCAGATCAACCAAACGATATCGGAAATTCAGTCTGATATCTCAGATATTAATAAAGAAATTACCGATATCAAAGGCGATATTACTACCATTAATGAGCAGATCTTGCAATTGTCTAATCGACTTACAGCGCTGACAGCTTCTGTTACAGCCCTCCAGCAGACTGTACAGTCAATTCAAGAGGACATTACCAATCTAGAATTGGCTGTAAATACGTTGTCTGCCACCGTAACCAATATAATCAATGGAACCGAAGTACTTCCCTATCTTTCTATTAATGGCGGTACTATGAATGGTGCTATTGATATGGCTAACAATACCATAACCAATGTACCCACTCCTACGGCAAATGCCGACGCCGTTAATAAAAAGTATGTAGATGATGCTATTTCTGGAAGCATTACTCCGCCTACGGGAGATTATCTGCCCCTTACTGGCGGTGAAATGCAAGGCGCTATCGCCATGGGTAATTTCCGTATTACAAATTTGGGCAATGCTACTTCCAATGGTGATGCTATCAATAAGGGACAAGCAGATACCCTCTATATTAGAAAAGCTGGCGATACTACCCCTGGAGCACAAACGTTTCAGAATACTATCACCATTGGTAGTTCTAGTGATGGCATGGTAATGGATCCTGAAAGTGGTTCCCCTAACTTGTCTATAGTGGCAGGTGTTGAGGCAATTCATTTGGGAGTAACGTCTGAAAAAGCTTTTATTAACAGTGAGTCTAACGAGATCGACTTTACTGCAGGAGCTTCTGAATATACCACTCTAAAGGGTATTGCGGAACCTACAGAAGACTATGATGCTGCTAATAAAAAATATGTTGACGAGACTGTAACAGGCGCTGGCGAAGGTGTTTTCCTCAAAAAAGGTGGAGATACAACAACTGGGAAATATAGCTTTACATCTTCTAATTCAACCCTCACTGTTGGCCCCGAAGCAATCCAAAATACTTCAAGTGTTGCGCCTGGCAAAATTGTATTAAATGGCTCGTCTAGTAAATCTATTGAATTAAATTCAAATGCGCTAGCTCCAAATATCACCTTGACAAATGCTGGACATTCTGCTAAAATAATAGCAGGAGCAGATAGCACAAATTTTATTGATTCAAGTAATAAGTTCTCTTTTGCAAGTGGGTCTAGTACTGCTATATTGGAGGGTATCGCCAATCCTACAGCTGATTCTCAAGCTGTCCCTAGAGGATATCTTAATTCTCAAATGAGTGACAAGCTTGGTATCCCAACAAATGGGTGGGGATTTACAGCCGCTTGTAGATATATCAATAAAATTATTTATGCCTCAGGTGATAAAGCATATGGTATTGCTTCTGGAAATGATTTGGCTATGGTAACAGATATTAGTAGGCTTTATTTAGATGATGATACCCAAAATATCGCTATAGTTATTCATTTTAATGTAGTTTTTAGAAGCAACCAGAGGGAATATTATATCCCAGCCATGATTTGGTCACCGCAGGGTTTGACGAATTTGCAGATAACAGGAGCGCCTGAACAGTTTCCTTTAGATGGTTCTATCCCTAATTTTACATGGTCTGTTGCTCAATCTGAAAAATATCCTGGCGCATATGAATTGCGTATATCGTTTGCTAGTGGCCCTCCTTCCGCTTTCTGCAATTGGGTAAGCGTCATCGAGCTAAATATTTCTTAGATTTTATCCGCCAGCTTATACTGGCCTTGACACTCTCCTTCTTTGACTTGCCAACCGTAAAAGCCTGGTGTAACATTAAAAGTTACATCGGGCTTTACGGTTTTTGTTCATATTTTATTCATAATTTTATATGTTCGCACATATGTTCGCGTTTCGGGGGAGACCCCCACCCCGGGGGGGTGTCTAAAAATAT
>ENA-OURV01001313-OURV01001313.1-human-gut-metagenome-genome-assembly--contig:-NODE-1313-length-19820-cov-14.590640_pt1 | contig 19820 bp, 18 predicted proteins | sample MGYA00242141_ERZ509072 | MGnify/ENA primary metagenome ERZ509072 (study PRJEB26280, sample SAMEA2338763) | human gut metagenome | biome: human gut; feature: human-associated habitat; material: faeces... | reverse complement strand
TTTTGAGCCTGAGTGAAAGCGCCTTATTTTCTTGTATTAGATTTTCTTTTTGAATAAAATGAAAAGACATTAAATAAAATTTAAGTATTATAGGGAGAGCTAAAGCCTGGACATCATAATTATTTCTTACAATCTATAACTAGCAATCATCAACAAATTCCTCAAATACTAAATTTGCCAAATCAATTCCTTTATTTGTTAACTTAATATGATTTAAATCAACTTCTATTAATCCTTCTTCTACTAATTTATTTAAATTTTCACGATATAAAAAAATCGGATTATCAATAAACTTTTCCTTAAATCTTGCTATATCAACACCTTGTATTTTTCTAAAGCCTAACATCATAAATTCATTTTTCTTATCTTCTAAACTTTGACTTTCTTCTATTTGTATATTTTCTTCTTTCCTATTGTTTTCTATATGTTGAATATATTCTTCAACATTTATAGTATTAGAAAATCTAATGCCATTCAAATATGAATGAGCAGCAACTCCAAAACCAATATATTCTTCCTGATTCCAGCAATTTAAATTATGTCTTGATTCTTTTCCCAATTTAGCAAAATTAGAAATTTCATAATGATTATATCCATTTAACTCTAATGTATTTTTTACATACCAATACATATTTCGTTCTAAATCTTCATCTGGTAATTTAATCTCACCATTTTCTAACATTTTTTCAATTGGTGTATTTTCTTCTATTATTAAAGAATATACACTAATATGCTCTGGCTCTAACTTTATTATATCTTGTAATGTATTTTTTAGATCTCCAATCTTTTGTCCTGGAATCCCTATCATTAAATCTATATTGATATTTTTAAATCCAGTTTCTCTAGCTAGTTTGTATATCTCTAAAAATTCTTGATATGTATGAATTCTTCCTATTTTTTTCAAAATATCATTTTTTGTACTTTGAAGTCCTATACTTAATCGATTTATTCCTAATTTTTTGTAATCATTTAACTTTTTTGTATCAACTGTTCCTGGGTTTACTTCAATTGTTATTTCTATATCTTTAAATTCTATTAAATTACATTTTAACTTTTCTTTTAATTCACTTAATATTTCTACTATATATATACTATCTATATACGATGGTGTACCTCCGCCTATATAAATACTAGTTACTTTATAATTTGAAAAATCAAATTCTTCTATTTCCTTTTTCAAACTTTCTATATATTCTTTTACTTCACTACATTTATTAGAATAAGAAACAAAATCACAGTAATAACATTTCTGTTTACAAAATGGTATATGTATATAGATTCCTAATTCATTTAACATTTAATTATCACCTTTTCCTTTTAAAAGTTGCCAAAAGATATTTTATTCTTTTGGCAATTATGTTTAAAATAGTAACCGTTTTAGTTACTTAGCAAGTTCAATTATTTTTTTCAATCTATAATTTACTCCTGATTTTCCTATAGGCTCTTTTAATATTTTTCCTAAATCAGTTAATGACATATCTGGATTTTCTAATCTTAACTTAGCTATTTCTTTTAAATTAGCATTTAATTTATTAAATTCTCCTGTTTTTTGTAATTTTTTTATAGCTGCTATTTGCTCAATTGACGCATTTAATGTTTTATTTAAATTTGCTGTTTCACAATTAACTAGTCTATTTACTTTTCCTTTCATCTCTTTTTTGACTCTTATTTCTTCAAATCTCATAACTGCTTTGTTTGCACCAATCAATGCTAAAAATTTTGAAATTTCTTCACCTTCTTTAATATAAATAGAATATTTATTCTTTGTTGTCATTTTTTTGCTTCTTATTCTTAGCTTTTCTAATATTTTTATAGAATCTTCTAAATTTTTCTCTTGATTTAATACAATCTCTAAATGATATTTATTTTCAGGATTATTAATAGAACCCGAACCTAAAAATAACCCTTTTATTATTGCCTTTAAACATTCTTTATCTTCCTGTTCTACGACATCTTCTTTCAATGTAATTTCGGATTTATTGTATTTCATAATTTGTTCTATTTCTGATATCTTTAATTTTATTACAAAATTCTTTCCGATTTATCTCTATATTGTGATTTATATTTAAATTAGCTAGTAATTTAGAAAAACGATTAATATTATAATCACTTTCTGTTGAAAATTTAATATTGTTTTTTCCTATAAAATCAATATTTCCTGAAATTAGATATCCCATTAATTCATATTCTACCATTTTCTTATTTGTCAAATTACTATTCTTATTTAATTCTTGTTTTATTTCAGATGAAAAAGACATTACATTTTCCTTTCCTAACTTAGTTTTGTAATTATTATCCTATCATTTCCATATAAATCTTTTTTGCTATATGTATTTATATATCTTTCTTTATTTTTAATGATTCCTATAACATCTTCTTTTTGATCATAACCAATTTCAAAACATAAATATCCATTAAATTTTAAGTATTTTTCACTCTCATTTATAATTTTTCTGTAAAAGTCCAGTCCATCATACCCTCCATCTAATGCAATTATTGGCTCTTTTTGTACGTCTTTATTTAATTTCTTTATTACTTCTCTTTTTATATATGGTGGATTAGATACTATTACGTCATATTTATCTTCTTTTAAATTTTTAAACAAATCTGATTCTACAAATGTTATTTGATTTTCTACATCATTATTTTTTGCATTTGTTCTTGCTATTTCTAAAGCTTTTTTACTAATATCTACCGCTGTAATTTCACTATTTTCTATATATTTAGCTAATGATATAGCGATTGCTCCACTTCCTGTACATAGGTCTAGAATTTTTTTAGCATTTATTTTTTTTGAAATATTTATAACTTCTTCTACTAATATTTCAGTGTCTGATCTTGGTATTAATACATTTTCATCAACATAAAAATTCATTTTCATAAATTCTTGCATATGCGTAATATGTTGAAGTGGTACGCCACTTATTATTTTTTTTATTGCTTTAAAATAATTTACTTCTTGTCTTAAGCTTAATGTTTGATTATCATATATTAATAAATATTGTCTAGGTTTATTTAATATAAATTGCATTAGAAGTCGTGCTTTTAAGTTTGGTTCTTCTATCCCATTTGTTTTTAAATTAATCATTCCCTTTTTTATTGTTTCTCGTATTGTCATATTAGCACCTTCTTTCTATCCATTTTGCTTTTTTCTATAAAAGTCGCCAAAAATGAAAATTTCTTATTTTGGCAACTTCTAAATTATTCTTCAAAAAACCTCTGAAAATCTTCTTCATTGATTTTTTCTTTTTCTAATAAAGCTTGTGCAATCATATCCAATTTATCTCTGTGTTGTTGTAATAAACTTAATGCATCACTATATGCAATGTCAATCAATTTTTTTACTTCTTCCCCAATCTTATCTCCTATATTTTCACCAAACATTTGCATTTCATAAGGTTCTTTTCCTTGGAAATCAATCGGTCCTAAATTATCACTCATTCCATATTTAGTTACCATATCTCTTGCAATTTTTGTTGCTACTTCTATATCATTACTTGCTCCTGTTGATATATCATTTAATACCAATTTTTCAGCTGCTCTTCCTCCTAATAAAGCTATTAATTTTTCTTGCATTTCTGTTTTTGATATATAATATTTATCTTCGTCTGATTTATACATTGTATATCCACCAGCTACACCTCTTGGTATAATTGATATTTCTTTTACATTTGTTTGTGTAGGTAAATATCTACTTACTACTGCATGTCCCGCTTCATGATAAGCTGTTAATTTTTTATCTTTTTCTGAATATACCCTGCCTCTTTTTTCTAATCCAACTGTTACTTTTTTAACAGCTTCTTCAATATCTAAGTTTTCAATATCTTCATGTTTATTTTTAGTTGCAACAATTGCCGCTTCGTTTAATATGTTTTCAAGTTCAGCTCCTGTAAATCCTGCTGTATCTTCCGCAATACTTTCTAAATTTACGTCATCTGATATTTTCTTATCTCTTGCATGAATTTTCAAAATTTCTAATCTTCCTTTTAAATCAGGAACTGGTATTGTTATTTGTCTATCAAATCTACCAGGTCTAAGCAATGCTTTATCTAACATTTCTGGTCTATTAGTTGCTGCTAAAACAATAATCGTTTCCTCAGAACTAAATCCATCCATTTCAACTAAAAGCTGATTTAAAGTTTGATTGTTTTCTGTTTCTGCCCCACTATTAGATGTCCTTCTAGAACCTATTGCATCAATTTCATCAATAAATACTATACATGGTGCCAGTTTTCTAGCTTTTTCAAATAATTTTCTAACTCTGGAAGCTCCTAATCCTGCAAACATTTCAATAAATTCAGATCCACTCATAGAAATAAAAGGTACATCTGCTTCTCCTGCAATTGCTTTAGCTATCAATGTTTTACCAGTTCCTGGCTTTCCATATAACAATACTCCTTTTGGTACTCTAGCTCCCATTTTTTTAAATTTCTCAGGTTTTTTTAAGAAATCAACAATTTCAATCATTTCTTCTTTTTCTTCATCTAATCCAGCTACATCATCAAATTTGATTTTTGTTTTTCTTTCTGTATCATCATATACTTTGCCTTTTTCTCCCAATCCTTGCATTTTAAATATCATAATAAATAATGCAAGCATTATAGCTGTTGGTAAAATAGACATTATCATACTTGGTATTTGTGCCAAAACACTTTTTGGCTTTTGTATTAATTCCAGTTCATTTCCTTCAGCTACTTTTGATTGAACTAAATTCATAAAACTCTCTGTTTCCGGAACAATTGATGTTTTCTCTTCTTCTACATCTTTTAGTTTTACTTTTACCGTTGTACTACCTGTAGTCATTTCTACTTTTTCTATATTACCATAAGACAATTCTTTTATTAAATCTGTATACGCTAATGTATTTTCATCTTTTTTACTAGTATTTTTTACCCAAAATATACTTACCAAAGCTATAACTATTACAAATAATATTGATAAACCTATTAACAGCATTGATTTTTTATTTTTCTTTTCATTGTTATTTCCCTTATTTTTGCTCATTTTTCCATCCTTCTTCCTTTTTATATAAATTATGCATTTGAGCCTTCTGCTTCATTTCCCAAGTTTTCTTTTTCTTCTTTATCCTTTTTCTTTTGTTCTCTATTATTTTTTTCTTCTTCTTTATCTTTTTTTCTGCGTTCTTCTTTCTCTTTATTATCTTTTTCTTCTTGTTCCATTTCTTTTTTTACAATCGCTTCTGCTTCTGCTATTTTCATCAATTCTAATTGTTTTTTCATAAAATCTGCTTTCAAAATTAAAATTGCTGCCACTAGATAAATTGCTGCCACTGCAACATACATAACTTGGAAATATTCCATATTAAATGTAACAAAAATATTAACTGCCAAATATAACATATTTAAAATAACTGACAATGTTAATGCATATGCTGACATATTAAATACAGCTACATATCTCATTTTTATTCTTGCTAATAATGTTGTAATATATCCAAAGAAGCTTAATAATACAACATTTGAAATTATTGTTAATAAATACATAATAAAAGCATAAATAAATATTGTTAAAAATATGCTAACATATAATGTTACTATTTTACTACTATTCGCATAATTAATAACATCCTGCTTTGTAAATTCACTTACTCCAAATGATTCAAAACTTTCCTTATATGTGTAACTTATAGTCCCAACTACTGAAGAATTCTTTAAAATAATTCTGTCTTTTAAGATAATAGCTCCTTCTTCTACTTCCGTAATATCATTAATATATTGATTTATTTTTTGTTCATCCTCTGTTTTTGTATCTACTATAATCTTTCCTAAAATTGATTTATCTTCTGGAATTATAATTTCATTTTCTGCCTCTACGTTTATTTTGCCATCCTCATATCTAAATTCAGGAAATTCATTTTGAATATAGTTTACTCCTTTTTGTACTATATTATAAGTTTTATACATCATTCCTGCACAAAGTATAACTGTAAGTATAGCTGTTATTCTTGCTAAGTATCCTAAAGCCCTACCTAAGCCTTCTGATGCCATATCAGGATATTTTTCTATTTTTGTAATTGAATACCAAACTCTCTTAAAAAATCCTGTTTTTGTTTGCTTTTTTTCTTCCTTTTTCTCTTCTTCCATTTACCTATACTCCCTTCTTATGCTAGAATCTACAAATTTTGGATTTACATTAATTATAACTTTATTCCCTATTTTTATATCACTATTAGATATATTACATATAATATGATAAGTTCCAATTCGTCCTATAATTTCATAATTTTTATCTTTTATTTTTATATAAATTTTTTGCTTTTTAAAAAAATCTTTTATATCTCTTACAATATATCTTAATTTATCAATAGTTCTAAACATATCTCTATTATTTATTATATTAATTCCATCCATATATCCACATGGAATTACAGCTATCTTAGTTTCCGTTTTGGTTTTGTAAGTATTTGAATATCCCACATTAAATCCTTTTGGTAAATCTTTTATTTCTGAGACTGCTGACTCTAAATAACCTATTTTTTTTAGTCCTACATTATTTTCAAAAGATAATCTTCCTAAAAAAGCTGAACCAATTCTTACAGCATTTAGATGCATTTCTCTATATTTTACAAAAGCAGAAGAATTACATACATGTAACATTCCTGTTTCAATCTTATTCATTTTTAACACTTCAATAACATCAATAAATCTCTTAAATTGTAATTTCGTATATTTTTCATCAAAAAAACTAATTGAAAAATGAGTGTATGTTCCTTCTATTTTAACATTTTGTATATTTTTTAATGCTTCTACCATTTCATCTCTTTTTGAATATACAAATCCATATCTTCCAAATCCTGTATCAATTTTTAAATGTACTCTTATTGTTTGATTTTCTTCTTTTCCTATTTTCTCTGCAATTATAATATCTTCTTTTGATCCAATGGTTAATATTATTTTATTTTTTACCAATGTTCTTACATCATCTTCTATTGCAGTAGAAGATAGCATTAAAATCTCTTCTTTGATTCCTTCTTTTCTTAATTTCAGTGCTTCTTCCATTGTTGAAACAGCAAACATAGAAATTCCATTATCAATTAAAAATTTTGTATATTCTACAATTCCCATCCCATATCCATTACCTTTTACTACAGCAATAATCTTAACATCTTTTCCTGCATCATCTTGTCCACTTTTTTTTGCATATTCTTTTATTTTATTAATATTGTGTCTTAAATCTTCCTTATTAATAACTAATGTGTTCAATTTTATTACTCCTTATTATTATTTTGCTATTTTTCTTTTTATTTGTCTTATTGTTCTAAATGCTTTTTCTGAAAAACGATATAATTTATAAGTAATTGGTTTAAATGGCATATAGATTTCTCCTATCCATTCAATAAGATCTGCACCAAATCCCTGTTTGAATCTATATAATCCATATTGCGGATGTGTTTTTTCAACATTTCCAACAACACCCCTAAAGTCATATATGTCATCATGTCTTGCAATTGCCATTTTTATCATTTCCCATTGAAGTAAATAATTTGGCATTAAGTTTCTATGTTCATTACTACTTGCACCATATAAATACCATGTTTTGTTTCCATAGAATATTGGTATAACACCTGATATTGGCTTATCTTCATAATATGCCATAAGAAGTTTCATATGATCTGGTCCTAAACAATCATACATTTTTTCAAAGTAAGATAATGGTCTGGTAATAAAGTTATCTCTTTCTCCTGTTGTTAGCATTATTTTATGAAAATCTTTTAAATCTTCTCTTTTTCCTTCTTTTATTACAACTCCCTTCTTTTGTGCTAAACGTACATTATATCTCCACTTTTGTTTAAATCCTGCTAAAATTTCTTCTTCTGTTTTATTCTTTATATTTAATTGCATTACAAACCTTGGTTGAATTTCATCTTTAAAATCTTTTGCATCATCTTTTATTTTATAACCTAAATTAGTAACAATATCTCTAAATGTTTTGTCACTTTTCAAAACGTCTGGTTCTATTCTTAAAACAATAGCATTATATTTTTTTGCTAGTTCTTTTGCTCCATCTGTTATTTGCTTCATTACTGCAATATCATGTATATCACATACTGGCCCTCTTGATGCATACATAATATTTCCAAAAATAGGCATTTTTCGAATCCATACACATAAAGAACCTATAATATTTCCATCTTCATTTTCTGCAAGTATGACTTCTGGCTTCCAATTTGGTTTCTTTACTTCTGCCCACTCTAATGATTGTTGAAAGTTACATCTTTCATTTTCTTCTAAAAATTTTTTATATTCTTTTTTTGATTCTTCACTATCTACAAATCTCATTACTTCTCCTTGTCCAATCGTCGATATTTAAAAAATAGGCTTTTTAAAATCTTCAATTTGTGTCTTTTTTATTATTTACAATACAAACGTATTTTACACTAAATTGCAAAAATTTACAAGTAATTTATATTTAAGTTTTAGTATTTTGTAGAAATAAAATTAAAACTTATATAAAGTTAGTTATAACATTTTACATTTATTTCCTAAAAATACCAAAATTACACACTACATAGATTATATATTCTAAAAAAATATTTAAATAATTAATTATTGTTAAAATTAATATGAGAAATCCTATTTTAGTGGGATTTCTCATATTTTTATTTATTCTCTTCTTTAAACCTTTTAAGCTAATCTTATATCCATTTGCCTCAAATCTCGAAATTAGTTTTTAAATCACATTTTAAAACTAATTTAATATAAATTTTTTTCAATACAAATATATTGTTGTATTTCTATAAAAGCATAAATTTTTACGAAGTTCCTTTAAAAATTTTTATAAATTATTTTACAACTATATTAACTAATTTTTTAGGTACAACTATTTCTTTTACAATAGTTTTTCCATCTATTCTCATCTTTACATTTTCAATTTTTTTTGCCGTCTCTTTCATTTCCACTTCAGTATACGAAACTGGTACTTGTACTTTTCCTCTTAATACACCATTGACTTGTACTACCATTTCATATGTATCATTCTCTAATTTTGATTTATCGTATGTAGGCCATGATTCATATGCAATTGTTTCTTTATTATTAAACACTTCACTCCATATTTCTTCTGTAATATGTGGAACAATTGGATTCATTAATTTGATAAAATTTTTAGCATATTCCAAATTCCATGATTTTTCTTTATAAACTGCATTTACAAATATCATCATTTGTGAAATTGCAGTATTAAAATTTAATGTTTCATAATCATCCGTTACTTTTTTTACTGTTTGATTATATATTTTATCTAAATTTGGATTATCTTTAAATTCTCTTTTTTCTTCATGATATAATCTCCAAACACGATCCAAGAATTTTTTTATACCTCTAACTGCTTCATCATTCCATGGTTTGTCAGCCTCAAGTGGTCCCATAAACATTTCATACATTCTAAGTGTATCTGTTCCATATTGCTTTTCTATATCATCTGGATTTACCACATATTTTGGAAAACGTTTGCCCATTTTTATACCATTTGAGCCTAATATCATACCTTGATGAACAAGCTTCTTGAATGGTTCTTTAACACTAACCAACCCTTGATCAAATAAGAAATTATTCCACATTCTAGAATATAATAAATGTCCGACTGCATGTTCTGGACCTCCTATGTATAAATCTACTGGCATCCAATGTTCAATTAATTTTGGATCAGCAAACATTTTATCATTTTTAGGATCTAAATATCTTAGAAAATACCAACTTGATCCAGCAGAGCCTGGCATTGTAGATGTTTCTCTAACACCTTTCACTCCATTTATCTCAACACTTTTCCATTCAACAGCGTTCTCTAATGGTGCCTTACCATTTTTTCCCTTATAATCATCCATCATTGGTAGTGTTAATGGTAACTCGCTATCTTTAAGTACTACATCTTTTCCATTCTCTAGATGAACAATTGGAATAGGCTCTCCCCAGAATCTTTGACGTGCAAAAATCCATTCTCTTATATGGTAATTATTTTTTCTTTTTCCACACCCCATTTTAACTAGTTTTTCTGTAATAGCCTTTTTGGCTTCTTCAACAACTAATCCTGTAAATTCTTCACTATTAATTAATTTGCAATTATTATTTAAATAATCTTTTTTTTCAAAAGCACATTCTTTAGTATCACGACCAGCTATTACTTGAATCATAGGCAAATTGTATTTTTGTGCATATTCAAAATCTCTTTGATCATGACTTGGAACCGCCATAACAGCCCCAGTACCATAAGTAGCTAAAACAAAATCTCCTAAAACTATTGGCACTTCTTTACCATTAACAGGATTAATTGCAAATATTCCTTCCAACTTAACACCACTTTTGATTTTATTAAGTTCTGTCCTGTCGAAATCTGATTTTTTTGCAGTTTTTTCTCGATATTTGACTACTTCATCCCAGTTTTTTATTCTATCTTTTAATTTATCCACTAATTCATTTTCAGGTGCCAACACCATAAATGTAATACCATATATAGTTTCTATACATGTAGTAAATATTGAAAATTTGCCACCATCTTTAATTTTAAATTCAACTTCTACACCTTCAGATTTTCCAATCCAATTTCTTTGCATCTCTTTTGTAGATTCTGGCCAATCAAGTTCATTTAATCCATTTAATAGTTTTTCAGCATATGCAGGCATATCTATAATCCATTGTTTCATATTTTTACGTACTACAGGATATCCTCCTCTTTCACTCTTACCATCTATAACTTCGTCATTCGCCAAAACAGTACCTAATTCTTCACACCAATTAACTGGCATATCTATTTGTTTAGCCAATCCAGCCTCATATAGTTTTTTGAATATCCATTGAGTCCATTTATAATAGCTAGGATCACTAGTAGATATTACTCTATCCCAATCATATGAAAATCCTAATCTTTCTAATTGACCTTGGAATGTTTTGATATTTTTTTGTGTAAATTCAGCAGGATGATTTCCTGTTTGTATTGCATATTGTTCAGCAGGAAGACCAAAAGAATCATATCCAATTGGATGCAGAACATTATATCCTTGCATTCTCTTCATACGTGATATTATATCTGTTGCAGTATAACCTTCAGGGTGCCCTGCATGAAGCCCCACACCAGATGGATATGGGAACATATCAAGTGCATAATATTTAGGTTTTGAAAAATCCCATATATTAACTTTAAATGTATTGTTTTCTTTCCAATAATTCTGCCACTTTTTTTCTATTTCTGTAAAATTATACATTTTATATCTCTCCTTTTATTATTTGGTAGTGTAAACTAATTTTATATTACATTTAGTTACACACCTGTATTTTCAAGGTTTATATCATTTTTTACAATAAAAAATGATCTTCCCTTTTTTTATGGTATAATTGTTACAATGAATAACCAATAATTACCATAAAGGAATGGTGTATCATGTATACAATTATACCTCTATTACTAGCTCATATTCAAGAGCTAAATAAACAAATTTAATTTTTATTCAAATTTATTGTTAAAAATATACCTTTAAACTTAGAAAAATCTAAAGATGATTCTTTGTTTTCTCCTAAATACAATAAATTAAAAGTTGATAAATTGCCTTTGATTAAAGTTCCTAAAAAGAAAGATTACAAGCAACTTTTAAATCAATATCTTAAAGAACATGATAAGCCTTTGAAACCTATATTAAATCTCGTGGTAAAAATCCTGTTCCTAATGATGCTCACTGGCTTATTACAACTTTTTAAGACTACATTCTTACACCTACTGGAAACCATTAAATGAAGTGCCAGAACTAGAAAAAGCTGAACTTATGCCTGCTAAATGGCAAATATTAATTGAACTTTCTCAGCAATTAATCATCAAACAACAAGAAACTTAATTTACTGTAACTTCATACTTTACCTTACTTCGGCTTAACCAACTTAAAATGCATTTACACCTTGCAAGTGACCACTTGACAAAACATTTACAAATATCGTTAAAATTGTTTAGTCTGAAGTATTATTTATCATGCTTTTTTTGTATATTTTTAACTTTTCAATGTGCTTTTACTTTAAATATTATATCATGTTTGAAGTGGATACTTTTGTTACTTTGCTCAACGCCATAAGCTTTCTGGTACCACGGGTATAACCTGTGGTTTACCACTAAAGTTAATAAAAATAAGCCAACTAAGTCGACTTTTACTGGAGCAGTTAAGCAACAGCTTACGAACTATAACACTCTCTTTCTAAAAACATTATATATGAAATCTTCTTAAAATTCAATGGGAGTATGGAGAATTTTGTTATTTTATAGTATAATAAGTTTAAATTTAAGCCAATTATTAAAGGAGATATTTAATGAACGAAATAAAAGAATACAATGACTTATCAATAAATAAATATGGTACAATTGGTTCGCTAATGAATGGATATTTAGATTCTTATTTAAATAGAGATGAAATTGAAGTTATTAATAAAAATATAGACATTCTAAATAAGAAACTGGAAGATTTTAATATATTTAAGTATAAGATTATAAATAGATATAAAATTAGAAATTTAATTGTGAAAGTTCTTTCAGAAGAAAAAGACGATTTTATAGAAATTGCTGTAGATTTATTAAATTTGTCAGAAGACAATTTTGAAAATATTATAGATGGATTTATGAAACTAACAAAAAATGATATTGATGTATTATACTATAATCTTTGGAAAAAACGTGGAGTAGATTACGCAATAAAAATAAAAGGAAATTTGACTGATAAAGACGAAATTGAAAGAGCACTAAAACAAATAGAATTTGATGGCAAATATGCCATTAGTTCATCCTACTTACAATGAAAACATTTATAACATATATTTAGATGAGATATTTACTAATGCATCATATCGAGATGATTGGAATAAATTCTTAGAAGATATAGAAAATAGTTAAGGGAGAATAATAAAAATGAGTAAATATTATGACAATATTAGCAAAGAAATAAAAGATTATTTTGAAATTTTAGAGCCAAATTTCCCAGAATGGTTAAATGAATATATAGATACAAAAGAATTATTATCACAGCAATATATTAGTGTTACTTGTGGCACTATTTATTCAGACTTATTTGAAAGCGATTTTTTCTTTTCAAGTCTAGACCATTCTGTTGCAGTTGCTTTAATTGTTTGGCATTTTACACATGATAAAAAACAAACTTTATCTGGATTATTTCACGATATAGCAACACCTGCATTTAAGCATTGTATAGATTTTCTTAATGGAGATTATATGACTCAAGAATCAACAGAAGATTTGACAACAGAAATAATAAAAAATTCAAAAGAAATTATGACCTTATTAAAAAGAGATAATATTAAAATATCAGAAATAGATAATTATCATTTATATCCTATTGCTGATAATGATACACCTAAATTATCTGCTGATAGATTAGAATATTCACTATCAAATGCTTTATTTACTTATAGATTATTAGATTCAGAAATCATTAAAGAAATATATGATGATATTGAAATACAAACTAACGAAGAAAAAGAAATTGAATTAGGATTTAAAACTAAAAAAATTGCTAGAAACTTTGTTAAGGTTACGAGCCGATTATCCGTTATATATCGTGAAGATAGAACTAGATATTCTATGCAATTAATTTCTGATATTCTAAAAAAATTAAGTGATGAAAACAAAATTTCTAAAAAGGATTTATATGAATTAAAAGAAAGTGAAGTAATAGATATTATAGAATCTTCTAAATATAATGATATTTTTAATATTTGGAGAAATGCTAAAAAAGTAAAAACATCAAAAGAAGAATCTCAAAATGTTTATTATGTACATCATGGAGCAAAGATTAGATATATTGATCCACTATTTAATGGTGAAAGGATTTCAAAGTGTTGTAAAATTGCTAACAAAATGATAGAAAATAATTTATCTTACGATATGAATAATTATGTATATTTAGATTTTAATTTCTGATAATAAAGGGTATGGGAATTCCCATACTAGAATTTATGCGGGAGTATAAATTCAGTGCTGGCTAGACAAAAACTTTATTCAAAAATCAAGAAAAATATAAAAAGAGGATTAAATTATTTTGATAATTTTTTCCTCTTTCTTCGATAAAATAAAAACTCACAAACAATTAAGTCCGTAAGCTATATTCAAATGGAGCAGGTACCGAGAATCGAACTCGGGCCACCAGGTCGGAAGCATGGGATTCTACCACTAAACTACACCTGCAAGTTATATAAAGTATTATACCTCACAAATTTAATATTGTCTATATATTTTTATTATTTAATTTTATGTAAAACTATTGATTATTTTTAGTTTATGAGTTATAATATAGATATTAATTTTAAGGAGGGTGTTCAATATGATGAACGCTACTGTTTGGGTCACTTTTGAAGCAATCGACAAAATTGAGTATTTCGTTGTTCACGACATGCTCACTGGTGAAAAGAAAAAAATGAAAGCATCTGATTTTCTCGGTACTGTTTTCAAAATGCCCAGTTCTTTCAACTATAAGTTGAAAAATGCGTTCCCCCATAAAAGACGGGTAGTTTATTCTGCCCCTGCATTTGAAGCTGTCACCAGATTGGTGAACTTCAACAGAGTTGATTCTTAAGCTCTGTTATACCCTAGCCAGAGGAGATGGTGAAAACCATTCTCCTCTGTTTTTTATATAAAATTTTTTACCAATATAATAAATATTTCTCCTGGTACTCCTAAAATTCCGTACTATTAATATTGTTATCCAATTTATTCCTATATGAAAATTAAAATATATCCCTATAAAATTTACTATTAAAATAAATATTATTCCTAAAATAGAATTAATCCCCAATTTCACCATTAATTTTATTGGTACTACAAATATTCTCATACAAATAAAAAGAAAACATATACAAGATATTATTATTAAAACATTCATATTTTCTTCTCCAATACTAATACTGTATGCTCTTAGTGTCCAAATATTCATGCACTTTTTCTACTCCAAGAAATAAAAAAACGAGAAAGGATACTGCCTAGACAGTATCCATCTCGTCCAACATAATGTTAGAATGTTGATTTTAGCCACCAATATGTTCAGAAATGAGCTTCTGAATCTTGCCGTCAGATACCAGTACGTTATACTGCATATCATTGCAAAGGTAGTACTCAATCAGGGTAACAAACTTAAGAGCTCTTGCGTACTCCTGAGCCGAATCGAAACCTGCATTGATCATGTCCAGGAAATTAGGCTCAATCTCAGTTCCCAGAGTCTCAACTTTGAGATTGGCAATGCCTTTGACATCAACAGAAGAAATGAATGTACCATGTTCAGGCACTTCCCCGGTATAACCAGGAGCAACCAAATAGATACTCTTGTTTTCCTCCATTTCAATCTTTCTGTCAACCTATGCCAGTCGGCTTTGGAAGTCCTTCAACTTGGCATTAGATGCCTCAACTGCTTTTTCTGCAGAGCTTACTTCGGAATTTGCATCCTCGAGTGCCTTTTTGGCATCATCGAAAACCTTCTGAACTTCTTTAAGAGTTTCCTTCCTGATCTCCAAAATCGAAGTTGCTTCTGCCAATTCCTGCTGCTCACTGGAGAGTCCAGAAACAATAGTATTTCTTTCTCCCTTCAGTTCTTCCAAAGAATAACCCTTTTCTTCAACAAGAGAATCAACCTGTGCAACCTTAACTGGTTCTACCACATGCTGAATCACAGCCTTCTTAGATGCTTTTGCTTTTCTTCTCATCTTTTTTTCAGCCTCCATATCATTTTCTTTTAATGCATTTTTGAGTTCACTATAAATCTTTGTGTTTGGACTAAACACTTTTTGCAGTTGTTCCAAAAATTCTTCCCGGGTAGAAAAGCTAAGCTTCCTCTTCACAAACAATTCCTGCGAAGATAAATGATCACGAATAATATCAGATACCAGTACACCATTAGCGACAGCCTTGCCATGCTGATTAAAAATAGCCATAATGTTTTTTCACCTCAAATATTTTTTTACTGTGTTGTGTCGGACTAGTTGAAAAAAGGTAAAAATCAAAATTAGACCAAATGTCAACTATAATATATTATACCATCATTTCTTATTTATGTCAACGTTCAAACTAAGTCTTTCCAATTCTGTTATCTTTTCATCATATAATTGGTTTAGTTTAACTAATCTTTCATAAGATAACTTATCAATTAATTCTGGATTTCTTTCAATTTCATCTAAAATTTCATTTTTATACAAATGATTTTGAGTATCTTTTTGTAAAGACTCCATAAAATTATTTATCTTCTGTTCACTAACTTTTGTTTCTTGTCCTTCAACTAAAAGTTCTGGATGAATGAAAATTGATTTTACAAAATCTATTATTTTATCAATTATTTTCATGTCTTCTCCTTTTTGCTTTATATACATACTTATTTTTCTTCACTTTTTCCGTTTTTTACCTTTGCTATTTTTTCTTCTTTTTCTTTCTGGATTCTTTCAATTCTAGCCTTAAGTTCTTTTACATATTCTCTCTTTTTGTGTGCTTTTCTTCTTTCTTCTTCTATCATATCTTGAGATATTTCATCATGTAATTCTTCTTTGTCTTCAACATCACCTTTATCATCTATTTCTTCTTGTTCTCCAGTCTCTTCTTTATTCTCTCCTTCTTGTTCTTCACCATCTTTTTTATTTGGAACTTGCACTCGTTCACTACTAATATCAGCATAAGAATCAATAAATGAATCATCATCAAAAACAAGTTCCTCCTCAGTTGGAGGAGCAACACCTACCTGTGTTTGTCTTATTAATGTTTTGGTTTTTCTTATTAAGTTTCTACAATAATTCTCAAAATTCTCTATGTGATTAGCTGCTTCAACTCCATCTAAACCAATAGCATCATTTCTTGCTAATTTTCTTACTTGATCAATCTGTTCATTTTTTACAATAAATATTCTTGCATTTACTGCATTAAAATTTTCTAAAATTGATACATTTGCATTCTCTATTTTAAATATAACATATCCTGCATATAAATCCTTACCAATCTCACATTCTAATATATCATAATCAGGATTATCTCTTTTTAATGATCTAACAAGTCTTTTAAAACCTTCCATTTTTTTACTTACTGGCATCACATAATTGCTACGACTTTGTTTTAACTTTTGTGGATTATCATCAAAAAAATCCTTTCTTTCTTTTTCAGGTCTAAATATTCCATCATCAGAAAACTTAACATTTAAAGAATCCATCAAATCTTCAAAACTATCAAACCTTTTATCATCAAAATTCTTCTTTAAATCCATATATTTAATAAAATCTTCATACTTTTCTTTTATTTCTTGATATTCAATTGTATTTTCAAGTGATTTTAATCTTAAAGCTTTTTCATATACTTCTTTTACTTTTTCAAAATCACCTTGTACTTTATAACTTGCTGCTAAACTTTCAAATACTTTAAATACTTTAGGATTTGTAAATTGTATACTACCTTTATTTGTTGATAAAAAGCGTATAACAGATGCATTAATTAAATTTTGATATTGCTCAATGTCTAAATACATATTTTGAGATTGCATAATTAATAAATTCATTATATCATCTCTATTTATATCATCCGCATCAGCAACTTTCTTTGCTATAATTTTAGATATATATTCACTTGTCATTCCTTTTGTTGAAGTTCCTGGATTTCCTAAAATTGAAGCATATATTGTTGCAATTTCATTTTCCATATTGTCTTTATCTTTTTGTGTTGTCATATTACTTTCTCTTATATCTTCTGCCATTAATTGCAAGGTTTCATTTATTGGTTCATATTTTGAAACTTCTTGATAATTTTCTAATAATGGTGCCATTAGCTTTTTTAAATCTCTTAATTGAATTTTTTTACCACTTGCTTTTTTATTTTGAATTAACATATTATATTGTCTTTTTATGTTTGATGCTTTTGATTTTTTTTGTTTTTCATTTAATTTTTCTTCTGTTGCTAAATCTTTTCCAAAAACAAATTCATTTATTAGATCAATTAATTCAGGTATTTTCATATATTTAATATTGTATAATGAATACAAAACATTATACAAACTCCTTTCTTTTTTCTCCATCTATTTATTTTGTAAAGAGTATGCTTATTAACAAGCATACTCTTTTTAGTTAGTTTGAATCAAATTTTACTTAATTTGATTCAGAGATTTTTGCAAAGCTCTCCATCTTTCATCAGAAACTACTAATTCGAGTGGAATTAAATCCCAATCAATTTTGCATTTTTTGATTTTAGATTTCAATTCTTCTTTAAGCTCTACACAAATTTTTTCTGCTTCAAACCGTTCAATGCTCACTCCATTAACTACAACAATGTCTCCTGCTTTGACTAATGCATTTTCTAATTCAGGGAGTACTTCTTCAATTTGTTTTTTCAGTGCCTCTTTCATTATCTTTGCATCTCCTTATAACTACTTAAAATTGCTTTAAGCGATATATATATATTATATCATACCAAAAAAATATTATCAACTTATTAATTAGTAATAAATTTTATAACCTTTTTCTACATTTTTCATAATATAAACCAATGAGATGCAAGTTAAGTATGGCAGACTTAAAAAAATCAATCTTTTCCATAATAAAAACCTCCGTATTCTTTTTCATGAATACTAGAGGCTCTTGATTTATCGATATTACAAATTTCTGTATGTGGCTTCCCTTAAGGTTTTTAAATTTTACGCACTCTTAAGTTCAAGCCTTAATTTATCACTAATCATTGCTATAAACTCAGAATTTGTAGGCTTTCCTTTGGCTGCTGAAATTGTGTATCCAAATATGTTTTCTACTGTCTTTTGTTCTCCTCTTCCCCATGCTACTTCTATTGCGTGACGTATTGCTCTTTCTACTCGTGATGGAGTTGTGTGAAATTTATTGGCTATTTGTGGATATAAACATTTTGTAATTTGATTTATAACATCAATATCATTTATAACCATAATAATTGCTTCTCTTAAATATTGATAACCTTTTATATGTGCTGGCACTCCAACTTCATGTATAACATTTGTAACTAATGCTTCAATATTTTCTTCTTTATTGGCTGAGTTGTTTGGAATATCAATATATTGTGGTTTACTTATTCCTATTTCTCTTGAAATAAAATTATTGTTTTGTGATGATGGTTTGTAATTTTTTAGTTCTCTTATTCTTGTTATAAGCAAATCTATATCAAATGGTTTTACAACATAATATTGAGCCCCTAAAGTTATTGCTTTTTGTGTTATTTTGTCTTGACCTACTGCTGAAAGCATTATGCATATTGGCCTTTTTTCTAGTCTCATTGAACTTAATCTTTCTAAGACTCCTAACCCATCTAAATGTGGCATAATAACATCTAATAGTACAACATCTGGTTTTAAAGTAGATATAATACTGAGTGCTTCCTCTCCGTCTTTTGCCATGCCAACAACCTGCATGTCCTCATCCTTTTCTAGATAGTTTGCTAAAGTTGTTGCAAATTCATTATTGTCGTCAGAAATCAAAACTGTTATTTTTTCATTCACTCTTTCGTTCCCCCTATTCTTATTTACATAGTTGTAAATCTTTTACAACGTGTATTATATACGTATATTTTGCTTTTTGCAATAGTTTTTGGGAAACTTTTCCATTTTTCTTCATACATTATTGTACTTTTTCAACGAATTTTCGACATAATATACCGATTTCTTTTATTTTGAATGGTAACTGCCTATTAATTTCCATGTTTTTTGATATCAATTTATTATATTCTTCTTCATTTAATTCTATTTTTTGAATTATATTTTCAGAATATTTTGTTTCTACAATTTTTATATTGTTTTTTTCACAATAATATTTAAATTTTTCATTTTCCGAATATTCTAT
>ENA-OURV01001311-OURV01001311.1-human-gut-metagenome-genome-assembly--contig:-NODE-1311-length-19826-cov-16.664357_pt1 | contig 19826 bp, 8 predicted proteins | sample MGYA00242141_ERZ509072 | MGnify/ENA primary metagenome ERZ509072 (study PRJEB26280, sample SAMEA2338763) | human gut metagenome | biome: human gut; feature: human-associated habitat; material: faeces... | reverse complement strand
TGGCCGATATGGACCGGGCCGTTGGCATAGGGCAGTGCCGATGTCACGGTCGTCCGTTTGAATTTCTTTTCCATATACGTATATAGTTTATTTTTAAGTTGCAACCTTACAGGGTGCAAAGATAGCGAAAGGCGAGGGCAGAGACAAACGAAACACAAAGTTTTTCGATTTGGTCCTGTCTGGCTGCCTCTTATCTTATTTCCATTGAAGTCCGATGGACAAGCATAAAGCGTGTGTAATTTGAAAATGACCTGAAGAATATTGCTGTTTGTCGTTGCGATTTTTACGTTTCCCATAAGCGAAACGTACGTTTCCCTATTGGAAAACATATGTTTCCGCCACGGGAAACATATGTTTCTCGGCAAGGAAACATAAAAAATGGAAGGACGGTTTGCCAAAGATTTTCCTGCGTTGAAATCTTTTTGTAACCCGATTGTGTCGCAGATTTAACTGACCTGAAATTGGCATGCAATGTACGAGGGATACTTTTGCGCCAGATTTCAATTCTTTAATAACATTATGGGAAAAGTTTTTAGATTGTTTTGTTTTATGTGCTGTCTGATGGTACTGGCTGTAGATCCTGGACAGGCACGTTCTTTAGCGGATGATTGGATACAGGGTCTTGTAGTAGACCAGAATGGTGAAGCCATCATCGGAGCCAGCATTTTTGAGAAAGGTACTCAAAATGGAACCGTGACTGATGTGGATGGTAAATTCAAATTGAATGTACAGAATTATGAAAATACGCTGGAAATTTCCTATATAGGGTACACCACCCAGCGCATCAAGCCGAAAAAAGGAGACAACCTGCGCATTGTATTGACAGAAGATACCAAAACCATTGATGAGGTGGTGGTGGTTGGTTATCAGACCATGCGGAAGACGGATGTAGTAGGAGCTGTTTCCAGTGTGAAATCAAAGGAACTGAACGTGACCACTCCGACAGTCGGTCAGAGTTTGGTCGGTAAGGTGTCCGGTGTACAGATTTCACAGGTGAGTGGAGCTCCCTACGGAAATACGAAGATTCGTGTGCGTGGTGTGGCTTCCATCAATGCCAGTTCCGACCCGCTTTATGTAATTGACGGTTATCCTTCCAACGATGACCTGATGCTGAATCCGGAAGACATCGAATCCATCGAGGTATTGAAGGATGCCGCTTCGGCAGCCATCTACGGTTCGCGTGCAGCCGGCGGTGTCGTATTGATTACGACCAAACGCGGTAAGGAAGGAAAGGTGAAAGTGAACTACAATTTCCAGTTGAGCGTCAACCAGCTGGCCAAGAAGATTGATTTGCTGAACTCCGCCCAGTTTGCCGACCTGGTGGTGGAAGGACGTAACAACGCATATAAGAATATCCTGGTCAATTCCGGGAAGACATGGGATGATTCTTATATCCATCATACCAATGCGGAACGTGCGCAGATGATTGGTTCGGCCAATAGTGCGGCCATGATTCCGGAGTTTCTGTATGATTTTGACAAAGGAGAAGTCATCACGCCGCAGTATGATACAGACTGGCAGGATGAATTGTATCAGAATGCCCTCTCACAGCGTCACCATGTATCAGTCAACGGAGGTACCGACAAGATACGTTATGAGGTGAGCATGGGTTATCAGAATCAGGAAGGTATCATCCTTTCTACCGGACAGAAACGCTTGAACCTGCGGGCCAACCTGGATGCGGAAATCAGTTCAAAGTTCCGGATAGGAGCAACTATCTCGAATACAAGTAACTGGAACCGGGAAGTGCAGGAAGGACGTTTCAATCAGGGACCGATTCTGGGAGCCTTGATTTATGCCCCTGTTTTCCGTTGTTACGATGACAACGGGCAACTGATTAAAGGGGAAATGACCTCGTATGCCAGCGACTATGGCTTTCAGCAGATAGAGAATCCGGTGGCATTGGCTACGGAAACAAAAATCCGTCGTAACGGCGTGAGAAATACTTATAACATGACGGCTACCTACGAACCGGTCAAGAACCTGTTCTTGAAAGCCAACCTGGGTATGTACACTTATTCTGAGAAATACGAGTTCTACCGTCCGACGAGTCTTTCCGACGGGGCCAATCCGCCTTATTCCGACCAGGCCAAGGCCGCCGCAAACGCCATTGCGAATACCACCTTGCAGTCGGACTACCTGGCAGAGTTTACGGCCAACTACAACAAGACTTGGAACGACGCGCACAACTTTAGTGGAGTGGTCGGATATTCCGTGCAGAAAGACATGATTGATGTGTTGGGCGTAAAGGCTACGGGATATGAAGATGACCACATTACGGAAGTGACCGGACATGGAGCAGACCCCAGCGACATACAACTGAACAATACTTACAAGTCGAACTGGACAATGCTTTCTTATTTTACCCGTTTGAACTATAACTTCAAGAACAAGTATTACTTGACTGCTTCTTTCCGTGGAGATGCGTCTTCTTTGTTTGGCCCTGAAAACCGTTGGGGATATTTCCCTTCAGTTTCTGCCGCATGGACACTCTCCAATGAAGATTTCTGGAAAGACCACCTGGGCGACTCTTCTTCCTTCAAGCTGCGTGCAAGCTGGGGTATGAGTGGTAACAACAACATCGGTAACTATGAGTATGCCACTATCATGAATTCTCCAGCCGGTGTGGTGTTTGGCAACGGAAGTATTGTTTCGGCCATGTATCCGGGCGGTGTGAAAGACAATGCCATCGGATGGGAATCTACTTCACAATATAATGTGGGATTTGATTTAAGCTTGATCAATAACCGCCTCTCTGTATCAGGAAACTATTACCTGAGCTATACGGAAGACTTGCTGTTTGAACAGCCTATCTCTGCCATTTCGGGGGCGACTTCTATCTTGACCAACTTGCCTGACTCGAAGATACGCAATACGGGATTTGACCTTCAGGTAGATGCCCGTGTGCTGACTGGCAAGGATTACGGATTGAATGTCAGTGGAAATATTTCATTGAACCGCAACAAGGTGCTTGCTTTGGGTGGAAACACCATCATCACCAACGGAGCCGAACGTTCTTATATGACCCATATCACTGAAGAAGGACAGCCTATCGGTATGTTTTATGGCTTTAAGGTGGCCGGTATGGTGACAGAGGCTGATATGGCTGGAATAGCCGCAGACGATGCCGTGTACAAGGCTAACGGAAACTCCTTCCCCGAAGGATACAAGTTGCAAGGCCCTCCCCGTTCTTTGTCACAGTCGGTAGCCCTTCAGCCAGGTGATCTGTATTTTGAGGATGTGAACGGCGACGGAGTAGTCAACGATGACGACAAGCGGGTGATTGGCAATCCGCATCCGAAGTTCACTTACGGATTCAATATCAACGGAAACTACCGTGATTTGGATGTGAGTGCTTCTTTCAACGGTTCTTATGGAAACCAGGTGCTGGATGGACAGGATTACTACCTGTTCAATATGGAAGGTTCCGGTAACCAGTATTCCGTCGTAGACGACCGTTATCGCAGTCCGGAGAACCCGGGCAACGGATGGGTGTACAAAGCCTCACGTGGAGGTACGCAGAGCAACAGTACCCGTCTGTCTACCTTCTACCTGCAGGACGGATCTTTCTTCCGCTGTACCAACATTACCGTGGGATACTCTTTCCCGAAGATCAAGCAATGGTCGAATGGTGTCATCAGCAATCTGCGTCTTTACGTAGCTACGGATAATCCGTTTACCATCACCAAATACAAAGGATACAATCCGGAAGTGGATTATAACGATGGTTCCAACTTGACACCGGGTGTGGATTATGGTAAATATCCTTTGATGAGAGCGTATAACATGGGACTTCAGTTAACATTCTAAAGATTGGAAAAAATGAAAAAAACGATATTTCTGACATCACTTTTTGCAATGGGAATATTGACATTCCCTTCTTGCACCGATTTCCTGACGGAAAATGACCCGAACCATATTGTGGCTGAAAATTATTTTTCTACTGAGAACGATGTGGAACGTGCGGTGAACGGAGCCTATATGGCTTTGCGGTCTGGGTATTGTATGGGAGAGGGCAGCACTGCCTATACCGAGGAACGTTCGGACAATGCCGGACGATGGGATAACCAATCAGCTGCCGGTGAACCTTTCCAGTTTACGGATTTTTCCTTGCTGCCGAGCAATACGTACCTGAAATCACATTGGAACGCCATGTTCTCTACCATCAACAACGCCAATTTTGCGATAAAAGGAGCCGAAGAGGTCACTTTTGAAGATGAGGCCCAGCGAAACGAATACCTGGCAGAAGCGAAATTCGTACGAGCATTGGCCTACTTCGATGTCGTGCGCAAATGGGGAGATGCGCCTTTGGTCACTCAATATTTGTCAACTCCGGATGAAATCAATGCCGCTGCGCACCGTGTGGACAAGTCGGAGATTTATGCCTTGATTGTAGAAGACTTGAAGTTTGGTGTGGATAAGAACGCACTGCCTGGATACATGGAAGCCGAAAGGGGACGGGCCAATAAAGAGGCTGCCGAAGGCTTGCTGGGAAAGGTCTATCTGACCATGGCGCATGTGCTGGACGACGGTAAGCGTACGGAATACTTGAACAATGCCAAGACTTACCTGGAACACTGTGACGCCGCCAAAGAGTTTGGCTCGTTGAGCGACATTTCTTTTGATCCGGAAGCTGCCAACGGGGTGTTCAATGTGGATAACAAATCGACCTGTCCGGAAATCTTGTTCCAGATTGTGTACAGACAAGGTGACAAGGATTATCATTCCAGCATCGCCAAAGATACACAGCCGGGAGGTGAAACCACCAACTCGCTCTATGCGACTCAGGGTGTGCCGATGCTGAAAGTCACTCCCGATTTAGTGAAGGAGTTTGAAACAAGTGAAAACGGATACGGATGGAACGATGCACGATACGGTTATTCTGTGGGACATTCCACCAGTCAAAACTGTTATTATGTGACCAAATTCCGCGATAAGAGTGAGGCGGCAGGTACATTGGGTTATGGTGGCAACGACTGGATTATCCTGCGTTATGCTGACGTGGAATTGATGCTGGCCGAAGTGAATGAAGCTTTGGACAATGCGGACGCTGCGATTCGGTATTTGGATGAAGTACGTGCTCGGGCAGGGGTGCCTGATTATGAAACGGCAAAAAACAATCCTGTTTACAGTAGCAAATTCCCTACTTTGAAACTGGCCATTCTGCACGAACGCCGGGTGGAACTGGCTTTTGAGAACCAGCGCTGGTATGACCTGTTGCGGTTCTTCACTCCGTCGGAACTGGTCGATTACATGCATGCTAAGAATCAGGCCGATTACAACGAATCGAACTTGCAGAACTTCTCGGAAACAGATATTTATTATCCGATACCTTATGACGAATGGCTGTTGAACCCGGAAGGCATGTATCAGAACGAAGGATATTAATCATTTACATATAAAAATAAGATGAAGAAAATAACTGTTTTGCTTTTTCTTCTCTGCACAGTCTTTGTACTCTCCGCCCAGGAGCGTACAAAGACTCTTGTGGCAGATATGAAGAGCCATGAAACGAAGAAGGTGCTGGTGGTGGCCCATCGGGGTGACTGGAGAAATGCACCGGAGAATTCACTGCAGGCTTATCAGAACTGCATTGACATGGGAGTGGACATGATTGAGATTGACTTGCAAAAGACCAAGGACAATCAGTTGGTGATTATGCACGACCGTACGCTGGACCGCACGACAGACGGGAAAGGGAAAGTGTCGGATTATACGTTGGCAGAACTGAAGAAGTTTCATTTGAAGAATGGATTGGGAAGAGTAACTTTCCATCCGATTCCGACCTTAGAGGAAGTGCTGAACCTGGCGAAAGGGAAGATTCTGATTAACATAGACAAGGGATATGATTATTTCAAGGATGCCTATTCGCTGCTGGTCAAGACACAGACGGTAGACCAGGTGGTCGTCAAGTCAAGCTATCCGTATGCAAAGGTGAAGGCGGAAAACGGAGAAGTGCTGGATAAGGTGACCTACATGCCGGTGGTCGATTTGAATGCTCCAGATGCCGAACAGTTCATCGAAGAATACAAACCCATGCGTCCGGTCGCCGTGGAATGTTGTTTTTCAGAAGTGACTCCGGAAGTGCTGCGCCTGCTTCAGAAGGTGCAGGACAATGGTTCCAAAATCTGGCTGAATGCCCTGTGGCCTTCCTTGAATGGAGGACACGACGATGACCGTGCCGTAGAATTGCACCAGGCAGACGAAAGTTGGGGATGGCTGTTGGAAAGAGGGGCTTCCCTGATTCAGACAGACCGTCCGGCTTGTTTGCTGCAGTATCTGAAAGAGGAGGGCCGGCGATGAACAGAATCGGGATGTGGTGCCTGGGGTTGTTGTTTCCTTTGTGGGTGTATGCACAAATCCAACGTGATTACCGCATGGTATCTACCGAAAGAGTAGAGAATAAGGCCTATTACTTTACGGCGTTGTTGCAAGAGTTGAGAGATGTGGATTCCCTGGTATGCAATGATTCGGCATTGAAGCAGCTGGGAGCCGCCAAATTGCAGCGCTTGAAAGAAGCAACGACATTGCAGGAGCGGGTGGAGGCGATGAAATTCTCGGCGGAAGAAGTGGAAGAGGCTGGAAAGGCATTGGCCCGCCTTTATCGGACGGGGAATCCTCTGGATAGACTGTTGACCGAACACCTTCTCCCTTCAGGTTGTTATCAGCAGTACAACGACTGCGGCGCGGCGTTGTTGGAGAAGATCTGGCGGCAGGATGCGGAGGGCATGAATTATGCAGTGGAAGTGTATGCTGCAGCCCGTAAGCCTCATTATCCTCAGATTGATTCAATCGGTTTTGATATACACAGCCAGCGATTTGTAGAAGAAATTCTTCCCGCCTGTCAGCAGAATATTGCCTTTCAGGCAGAAAAACATCCTTCTTTTTATGCGATACCCCTGCTGGCAGTCCGTACGTTGCTGGATGTGAACGACCGTTGCCAGTCGGTGGATTACGAACCGCTTTCCGAGACCGAGAACAAGGCGGCTCGTGCGCAGGTACGCCTGACAGACTGGGAGCATTATCCTTATACGGCCATTCTGGTACTGGGCGCGGGACCGGAAGAACCCAATGTATCCATCAGTCCGGAAGGAAAACTCCGCGCCTCTTATGCAGCCCTGCTGTATCGCCGTCATCAGGCCCCTTTTATCATTGTATCCGGAGGGCGGGTACATCCTTATCACACTCCGTATAATGAGGCCTTTGAAATGAAGAAATACTTGATGGACATCTGGCAGGTGCCGGAAAGCCACATCCTCATAGAACCTCATGCACGGCATACCACCACCAACTTCCGGAATGCAGCACGACTGATGTTCCGTTATGGTTTCCCTGTGGAGAAGGCGGCGGTGGTCACTTCTTCTGCCTCCCATTTGAACAGTGTGGAACAGATGGACGCACGCTGTCTCCATGAGTTGGGGTATGTGCCTTATCGTTTGGGAAAAAGACGGACGGAACGTACGTTGGAGTTTTTCCCGTTACAGGAATCCTTCCGGATTCAGTCGACCGAACCTCTCGACCCTTGAACCTGCATTTATACAAATTCGAATCGGATGATTGAAAAGAGATAAAAGTCTATGCACATGAAACTAGTTTTGTTTACTTTATGGGTTGTTTTTCCCCTATTATTGTGTGCTACTCCGCATAACCTTGCCCCACAGGCAAAAGTTTCCTGCTCTTCTGCGGCAGGCAAAGAATATGGAGCGCAGTGTGTGACCGACGGGAAAGTCCGTATTTTGAATGCTGGAGAATGGCGGTCGGGCAGTCGGCTGGATATGAGAGGACGGGTGTATCCTTTCCCGTGGATTCAGTTGGACTGGGACCGTCCTGTCAGTGTGAACCGGGTCATCTTGTACGATTGTCCGGATGAGAAAAGTCATACGGCAGCGGGAACCTTGTCTTTTAGTGACGGTACATCCCTGACGGTAAACCTGATTGCTGATGACGGGGCACCCAAAGTGATTGATTTTGCGGCGAAGAAGATTCGCTGGATGCGGTTTCAGGTGACCGACGGAGAAGGAGAGAATCTGGGGTTGTCAGAGATAGAAGTGTACCCTTCGCCGGAATCGTATGCGGACGAGGTGTCCTGGGTCAATCCCTACGTAGAAACCGCAAAGGGGCGTTATTTCTTTTTTGTGACCGGAAGTCTGCCTTTCGGCATGATGAGTGCGGCTCCTTTGACCCGCAACATCAACCAGGGAGGGGGAGGATACAGTTATAACTCGACGCGGGTATTGGGATTTCCCCAGCTGCACGACTGGATGATTTCCGGGCTGAACGTGATGCCGGTATGTGGAACGGTAGATACAGGAAAAGGCAAAGACGGATGGAGTTCTTCTTTCTCGCATGACGGGGAAGTGGTTCAGCCGGGGTATCATCGCCTGTTTCTGGACAGATACAAACTATGGGTAGAGCAAACGGTGACCGAGCGGGTCGGCTTTTACCGGCTGACTTATACCCAACCTGCTCAAGCAAAAGTCTTGCTGGACTTGGGAGGCCATATTTCTACCTCCACGATGGTGAATGCACATGCTTCGCGCGTGAGCGATACGGAGATTGCCGGTTATTTTGATACCACAGGTCGCGTATGGGGAGGAGTAGATAAGGCCCGTGTGTACTTTGTGGTACGCTTTGACCGTCCGTTCCGGACGTTGAACAGTTGGACCGGGACAGAGCGGAAACATCACATTATGCAGATGGAGGGCTCGACGGAAGCCTTTGAGGTGCCGGGTTCTTCTTTCAAACAATCGCCGACCGCTGGAGTGGAAGCCGACTTTGAGGAAGTGCAACCTGGGGAACAGATTCTGCTGAAAACGGCCGTGTCGTATGTGAGCATTGCAAATGCAAGGGAGAACATGGACAAGGAATGCAGCCACTGGGACTTCGGGCAAGTGAGAAACCGTGCATTGTCTGTATGGAACGAATGGCTCAGCAGAATAGAGGTAAAAGGCGGAACAGATGCGCAGAAGGTAAAGTTCTACACGGATTTGTGGCATGTCCTGCTGGGAAGACACAAGATAGATGACATCAACGGAGCTTATCCGGATTATCTGAAAGGGGGGACACGGATAGGGAAGGCGACTCGTATCCATACCCTCTCTCCAGAATACAAGGCAAGGATGCTGCCGAAGGGAAAGGACGGGAAGGTGATTCATCACATGTACAACTCGGACGCGCTTTGGCTGACCCAGTGGAACCTGAACACGTTGTGGGGACTGGCGTATCCTTCTGTGCTTGATGAGTTCTCGGCTTCCTTCCTTCAGTATGGGGAAAACGGAGGACTGCTGCCTCGTGGCCCCTCGGTAGGAGCTTATACATATATCATGACGGGTTGTCCGGCTACTTCACTGATTACAAGTGCTTACCAGCGGGGAATTTGTCATAAATGGGACCCGGAAAAGGCATTTGCCATCATGAAAAGAAACCATGAGAAGGGTGGTATGCTGGCTTTTGACATGGACGATGAACTGGCGTTTTATGTGCGTCACGGATATTGTCCGGGCGATGCCGGCTTGACCATTCAATGGGCTTTTGAAGATTGGGCATTGGGACAAATGGCACAAAAAATGAAGAAACCGCGGGAGGCCCGCTATTTTTTGAAACGGTCTATGGGATGGGGAGCTTCTTTTCATCCGGGCCTGAAACTGATGATGCCCAGGATGAAGGACGGGAAATGGTTGCATACCGACCCGCTTTCAGAAAAAGGATTTGTACAGGCCAATGCCTGGCAGGCTACTTTCGGATTGTCGCACGACATTCCAGGGCTGGCCCGCAAGATGGGAGGAGAGGATAGTCTGGCTGTCCGGCTGGATGAGGCTTTCCGGAAATCGGCTGCGGCTGATTTCTTGTTCAGTTATGTGAGTTACGCCAACCAGCCGGGATGTTCGAGTGCCCATGTGTTTTCCCACGTAGGGAAACCTTGGCTGACGCAATATTGGGTACGTCGTGTCGCTCGGCAGACTTACGGGGCCATTACCCCGGAAAAAGGGTACACTGGAAATGATGAGGACCAAGGGCAGATGGCCGGTGTCAGTGCCTTGATGATGATGGGGCTGTTCAGTCTGGACGGAGGTTCATCGTCCGTTCCTTGTTACGATATTACCAGTCCGGTGTTTGATGAGATTACGATAAAGTTGGATTCAGCTTATTATTCAGGTAAGACGTTCAAGATTGTGGTACACCACAACTCGGCAGAAAACTGCTACATCCAGCGGGCTGTCTTGAATGGACGGGAGTACGGGGCGTATCAGTTGCTGCACCGGGATTTTGCCCGGGGAGGTGTGCTGGAGCTGTGGATGGGAAATAAGCCGAATAAAGAGTGGGGTAGGTCTGGGTTGTGATGTGAACATGTTTTGATGTGGAAGATAGTTTACGGCTTTTGCCGTAAATGATATTTTTATGGGAAATAATTCCTTGCTTTAAAAAAGAAGATGGGCTAGGAATTATTTTTTTTGCTTTCTATGGGATATATAGAAAACTTTTACGGGTTAATAGATATTTTTAAGACTTAAAAATCAGGAGTAAAGGGCTTGAATCAGAAGAAAAATACATATTTTTGTGTTTGAATTTAAAATACTTAAATAAATAGTATGAGAAACTCCACTCATTTTATTTGCTCATTGCTTAAAATGCCTTGGATTTATATGAATAATGCCTTTATATTTAAACTATGAATAGATTGTTTTTATGTGGTCTGTTGAGTACTTTTATTTTTTTCGCAGACAACTTATTCGCACAGCATCAAATAAATATGCTTCCTGCTCCCGTACAGGTGGAAAAGGGAAATGGTTTCTTCCAGATTTCGGAAGAAACAGTTATTTCTGTGGAAAATGAGGAACAGGAAAGTCTCGCTGCTGATTTTGCCGATTTATTTACAGTGCCTGCTGGATTTACTCCAAGCGTAGAGATTGGGGCTGCAAATGCGGCGGTATCGTTGATTACCGACAGGGATTTGAAAAAAGAGGCATATCGGTTGGAAGTGTCAGAAAACAGTATACGGATGTATGCGTCCGAGGGCAGTGGCTTCTTTTATGCTTTCCAAACGTTGAGGCTGTTGTTGCCTTCGGAAATAGAGGGAACAGCTTTGGCAAATCAGGAATGGAAGATACCTGTGGTCAACATAAAGGATGAACCGCGTTTTGGCTATCGGAGCATGATGCTGGATGTGGCGCGATGCTTTATCCCGAAGGAGGAGGTCTTGCGTATGGTGGACTGTATGGCAATGCTGAAGTTGAATACGTTACATCTGCATTTGTCGGACGATACGGGATGGAGGCTGGAAATCAAGAAATATCCCCGGCTGACGGAAGTCGGTGCGTGGAGAGTGGACAGGGGAAACTTGCCGTTCTATGCCCGCCTGAATCAGCAGGAGGGAGAAAAAGCTACATTGGGTGGATTTTATACACAGGACGATATGGCGGAGATTGTGGCGTATGCCATGGACCGCAGGATTACGGTTATTCCGGAAATTGATGTGCCGGCCCATTCGTGCGCGGCACTGGCTGCTTATCCGGAGCTGGCGTGCCCTGTAGTGAAAGACAAGATTACGGTTCTGCCCGGATTAGGAGGGCGTAATCCGGAGATGATTTATTGTGTCGGGAATGAAAAAGTATTTGCTTTCTTGCAGGATGTGATTGATGAGTTGTTGCAGCTGTTTCCTTCTCCTTATATTAATATGGGAGGCGATGAGGCAACCAAGACTTATTGGAAGGTGTGCCCGCTGTGCCAGAAGAGGATGCAGGAAGAGCATCTGAAAGAGGTGGAAGACTTGCTGGGATATTTTATGGGACGGTTGAACGACTACATCCAGAGTAAAGGACGTATTCTGATGGGATGGGATGAACTGACGAATAGCCGTTTGCCGGAAGGAGCGGTAGTCTTAGGCTGGCAGGGGCTCGGCAATGCTGCATTGAAGGCGGCAGATAAAGGGCTGGATTTTGTGATGACGCCGGCTCGCATACTTTATTTGATTCGCTATCAGGGGCCCCAGTGGTTTGAACCGCTGACTTATTTCGGAAATAATACGATGCGGGGGGTATATGATTATGAACCTGTGCAGGCTGACTGGAAACCAGAATATGAAAAACATTTGCTGGGGGTACAGGCTTCCATGTGGACGGAATTTTGTTACAATGCAACGGATGTGACTTATATGATATTTCCTCGACTGGCTGCTTTGGCCGAGGTGGCATGGTCGCCAAAGGGAACCAAGAATTGGGAGCATTTCCAGAAGGGACTGGATAATTACTTGGCTCATTTGGAAAAGAAAGGGGTGACTTATGCCCGGTCTATGTATAATATTCAGCATACGGTGATTCCTGAGAATGGAAAGCTGAAGGTGCAGCTGGAATGTGAACGTACGGATGTAAAGATACGCTATACATTGGATGGGAGAGAACCGGATATGCTATCATCAGTGTACGCAGAGCCGCTAAGTTTGGAAAAAGGAACCACCTTGCGGTGTGCTTCGTTTATCGGGAATAGCAGAAAAGGAGAAATCCTGACATTGTCTCTGTCGGAGAATAAGGCCACAGGAAAACCTGTGCTGAGTGATAATGCTAAAACCTTTTTGTTGACAAATGGGGTGCGAGGAAGTCTTCGGCAGTCTGATTTTGAATGGTGTACCTGGGATAACCTTTCATCGTCTACTTTTACGGTCGATTTGCAGGCCACAGAGTCTGTACATAAAGTCGTATTGGGCTGTTTAACGAATTATGGGATGGCAGTGCATAAGCCTAAAATGCTGAAAGTAGAAATCTCGAAGGATAATCGTACGTTTATTCCGGTAGGGCAGCGAGATTTTTCTGAAAAAGAAATTTTTAAAGAAGGGAATTATGTTGACGATATTATCTTTATTTTTGAGCCTCAAAATGCCCGCTACATACGGGTGATTGCAGAGGGATTTGGGGCGTGTCCGCCTTATCATTATATGCGTCCCGGACAGCCTGCACGTTATTATTTTGATGAGATACAAGTGGAATGAAGAATCTAAATTTAAAATTTGAAATAATGAGACATCTGATTTTATGTACTGTGATGTGGCTGTTGGGGGTAATGGCTGCTGTAGCTCAGAGTGTACCGCAAGTTATCCCTGCGTTGCAGCAGTGGAAACCGGCCAAGGGCAAGCTGGTCTTGCCGGAATCGGGAAAGGTGATTGTTTCTTCAGATGAGGAAGAAGCATTAAAAGAGAGTGCTGAAATATTGGTTCAAGATTTGAAAGATATGTTCGGCTGGGACTACCGGGTGGTAACCGGCAAGAAAGAAAAGGGAGCAGTGTATCTGACCTTGGGCAAACCGGATAAGACTTTGGGTGACGAAGGCTATCGGATGAATATTCGGAATGAGGTAACCATTGAGGCTCCAACTTCAAAAGGAGTATTTTGGGGAACACGCACCTTGTTGCAGATGATTCACAATCAGCCGGAAGGACTGATGAAAGGGCAGGCCACGGATTTTCCCTTGTATCCGAACCGAGGATTCATGATTGACGTGGCCCGCAAGTTCTTTACGATGGATTATTTGCGTGATTATGTGAAGATTCTTTCGTTTTATAAATTGAATGAACTTCAGGTGCATTTGAATGACAATGGGTTTGTGGAGTTCTTTGGGAATGACTGGAACAAGACGTATGCGGCTTTCCGTCTGGAAAGTGAACGTTATCCGGGACTGACAGCAAAGGATGGCTCTTATACGAAGGCGGAATTCCGGGATTTCCAGAAGATGGCGGCCTCGTACGGGGTCAATGTGATTCCGGAAATTGATGTGCCGGCTCATTCCTTGGCTTTTACGCATTACAATCCCCGGTTGGCGGCAGATAATAAAGCATACGGAATGGACCATCTGGATTTATACAAACAGGAAGTGTATGATTTTGTGGATTCTCTTTTCGATGAGTATTTGTCGGGAGAAGACCCGGTATTTGTGGGACCGGAGGTACATATCGGAACGGATGAATATAATCAGAAAGAATCGGAACAGTTCCGTCATTTCACGAATCATTACCTGGACTTTGTGTCGAAATATGGGAAGACGCCGCGTTTGTGGGGAAGTCTGAACGTCATGAAGGGAGAAACGCCTGTCGATTTGAAAGGGAAAGTGGTAAGTGCCTGGAATTACGATTGGATGGATGTACAGACCTGCCTGGATGCAGGAGCCAAGGTGGTGAATTTGTGTGATGGATTGTTGTATTTGGTTCCTGCTGCACATTATTATTATGATTTTCTGAACTATCAATGGCTATATGAAAACTGGATGCCAGAAATGATGCGTGCGGATGACCCGAAGATGACTGTACGTCATCCCAATTTCTTAGGTGCTATGCTGGCAGTTTGGAATGACCGGGTGGGTAATGGCATTAGTGAACAGGATGTGCATTACCGTACCTTCCCAGGTTTGCAGGTGGTGTGTGAAAAGATGTGGAAAGGAGATAATGCAGGTCAAGTGCCTTTTGAACAATTCATGGCGCTTTGTGCGGCTACTCCTGAGGCCCCGGGGGTAAATTTGCTGGCTAAGGTGGACAAGCAGACTGCACTGGTTGGAGCAGAAAAAGAAGTTGTTTTGTCTGGAATGGAAGTGGTGACTACGGAGGTGGATGAAATCGGATATCCGTATGCGGTAGAATTTGAATTGTGTCCGGATTCCGTTCCGAATATTGATGCAATACTGTTTAAAGGCCCGCATTCAGAATTTGTTTCCAACTGGCAGAATACAGGAAAATTTGCTTTCCGCCGTGACGGTTATGAGTTTGTGTTCCATGCGTATCGTTTGCCTGTAGGAACATGGACAAAAGTGAGGATAGAAGGTGATGTGAAAGGTACATCTTTGTTTGTAAACGGTCAGTTGCAGGAAAGACTGGAAGGCCGTGTCGGTGAGATATATAATGAAAAGAGGAACCGGAAAGACCGTTTCTGGTATCAGGAAACACTGATTTTTCCTTTGAAGCAGTTGGGCGATACCAAAATGGGATTTAAGGGTAAGGTGAAGAATTTAGTATGTATTCCACTTTAATATTAAGAATTTATGGTGAGATTGAATCATTTTTTTTTCATTGTGGGGTTATTGATATGGACCACATTGAATGTAAGTGCACAGGAACGGTATGATCAAAACCGGTTTTATAATTTATGCCCGTTTTATACATTAAATAAGGCGCTGGGCTATGATGCGGAAGGTGTATCGGTCGTTTTGAAATCTTTAGATGCAACCGATAAGGGGCAGCAATGGAGTGTCAATGACCTTTCTGGAAGTTTCCGTCTGGTAAACGTGTTTGATAATAAAGCACTGAGGGCAGATGTAGACCATAGATTGCCGGCCATAGCAGAAGTGAATGGAAGTGATGAGGCACAGCTTTGGACTATACAGAAAAACGGAAAGTTTGTACAGCTTATTCCTGCAAATACTCCTGCGCTGATGCTGGTATGTCAGAAGAATGGTAAACTGGAACTGGCCGACCGGAAGACTGTGGAGAAGAAAGATTTTTCTTTATTCCAGATTCAGTTAAGCAATATGCCCATGCCGGAAGGAGTTGGTGTGACCGTGCGTGAAAAGGTATATTGGGAAGATGAAACCCGTTTCGAAGAAAATAAGGAAGTGGGTCATGCCACGTATATGCCTTATCCTTCTGAAAAGGCAATGTTGAGTGACAAGGCATTTTATGACCGTCCTTGGGAAGAGGTGCATAATCCTGCCTATATGCTGCTGAACGGGAAGTGGGCTTTTCACTGGGTGTCGGAGCCTTCCCAGCGACCGTTGGATTTCTACAAAGAGGATTTCGATATCTCCGGTTGGGACCGCATTCCGGTGCCGTCTAACTGGGAAATGCAAGGATACGACCGTCCGATTTATGCGAATGTGGAATATCCGCATGCCAATACACCGCCTTATATCCAGGCCCGCAAAGGTTTCAACGACGGTGGAAAGAACTATGGTATCAATCCGGTAGGTTCGTATGTGCGTACTTTCAATCTTCCGGAGGGATGGAATGGAAAACGTACGTTCATCCATTTTGGAGGTATTTACAGTGCTGCTTTCGTGTATCTGAACGGAAAGTATGTGGGTTATTCACAGGGTTCCAACAATGTGGCAGAGTTTGATGTGACCAAGTATCTGAAAACAGGAGAGAACCGGTTGGCGGTACAGGTGTTCCGCTGGTGTGACGGTTCGTATCTGGAATGTCAGGATATGTTCCGTATGAGTGGTATTTTCCGGGATGTGTATTTATATAATGTACCGAAGGTAAGCGTACGCGACCACTACATCACTTGTTTGCTGGATAAAGAGAAGAACTACGAAAGTGGTACCATGAACGTGAAGCTGTCGTTGGACAACCGTGACAAGCTGAAGGGTACCAAGAACCTGCTGGTTCGTCTGCTGGATCCGGAAGGCCGCAAAGTGGCCGAATCGGAGGTGGCTGTGAAATATGCCCCTTCTTCTCCGGTGAGCGTGGCCAATGTGTCGTTCGATTTGTCGGGTCTGTCATTATGGACGGCAGAGACTCCTTCGTTGTACACGGTACAAGTGATACAGCGTCAGGGCGGCAAAGACGAAATGGCGTTTTCTACGAAATATGGTTTCCGAAACATTGAAGTGAAAGGTTCCTTGTTGTACCTGAACGGGAAACGGGTGTTCTTCAAGGGAACGAACCGTCACGATACGCATCCGATGTATGGACGGGCGGTGACTACCGAATCGATGCTGTGGGATGTGCTGACCATGAAGCGGAATAATATCAATACCATCCGTACGTCGCATTATCCGAATGCGGCCAAGATGTATGCCATGTTCGACTATTATGGCTTGTACACTATGGATGAGGCTGACTTGGAAGACCATGCCAACCAGTCCATCAGTGACATGGTATCGTGGATACCGGCGTTTGTAGACCGTATTGACCGGATGGTGTTGCGCGACCGTAATCATCCGAGCGTCATTTTCTGGAGTCTGGGTAATGAAGCCGGAGGCGGTGAGAACTTCCGTGACTGTTATGCAGCTGCCAAAAAACTGGACAGCCGTCCGGTGCATTATGAAGGTACACGCGACGGGAAATCATACGGAGGTAACCGTTTCAGCGATTTCTATTCCAAGATGTATCCAAGCATGGACTGGATGGATGAACACGTGAGTGCATTCGAAAAACCTCTCTTTGTTTGTGAATATGCGCACGCCATGGGAAATGCCATCGGTAACCTGAAAGAATATTGGGAAAGTATTGAAGGCAGTAAGGCTACGATTGGAGGAGCCATCTGGGATTGGATAGACCAGGCGATTTACGAACCTCATGAAATGAAGAAAGGGATTTATCGCTTGCATACAGGGTATGACTTCCCGGGCCCGCACCAGGGTAACTTCTGTTCAAACGGTATTGTCCCGGCCACACGGGAAGAATCACCGAAGCTGAAGGAAGTGAAAGCCATTTATCAGTATGTAGGCTTCAAGTGTCTGGGTATGGATGCGGCACACAATGTAGCCAATATTCAGGTGACCAATAAATATGCGTTTCTTCCGTTGAATGGATTCGACTTGAAGTGGGAGACGGTAAAGAATGGAGAGATTGTGGGAGCCGACAGCTTGAAACTGGATGCGGTGCTTCCGGGCGATTCTGTGGCTCTCAGCCTGAAGCTGGCAGGTGTCAGTCTGTCGAATGCACAGAAGAATGGCGACGAGGTGATGGTAAATCTGCATGTGCGGATGTTGTCGCCTACCGTATGGGCAGAAGCAGGACATGAGGTGGCTTTCCGTCAGTTTGAACTGACTGAACGGGCCGCATTGCCGGAACTGGCTGCGAAGAAAAAGAAAAACAACTGGGACATTCGGGAAGATGAAAAGCAGGTTTCAGTGGCGAATGAAAAGGTACGTGCCGTATTCGACAAGGCTACAGGCCAGCTGACCCAATTGTCTATGGGCGGTAAGGATATCATCAGTCACAAGGGTGGTTTCTTGTACGACAATCATCGCTGGATTGAAAATGACATGTTCAAGGAAGTGGCCAACGGACTGGATGCAGCCGGTACATGCGAAGTGAGCACGGAAAAGGGAAAGGTGCAGGTTCGTACTTCCCGTGGAGGCTCTTTGTGTGCTACCAACATTGTGTACACTTTCACTCCGGACGGTGTGTTGGATATGGATGTACGCTTCTCTCCGCAGACTGCCAATTTGCGCCGTTGCGGACTGGTATGCTTGCTGGATTCTACGCTGACGCAGGTAAATTACTACGCACATGGTCCTTGGGAAAACTACGTAGACCGGAAGGATGCTTGTCCGGTGGGCCGTTACACTACTACGGTAGACGAGATGGGTGGAAAGTATGTCAAACCACAGTCCATGGGCAACCGGGAAGGCTTGCGCAGTCTGGATTTGACCGACATGTCCGGTAAAGGTATTCGTATCCAGACGCAGGGCAATGTGTCGTTCTCTGCGTTGCGCTATACGGACGAGGACTTGATGAATTGCAAGCATACCTGGGAGCTGGAGAAACGTCCTTACGTGGTGTTGCACCTGGATGCCGCACTTCGGGGATTGGGTAACGCAAGCTGTGGTCCGGAAACTATGTTGAAATACCAGATACCACAGAAGCCGATGAGTTATAAACTTCGTATTTCCGCTTTATAAATCAGAATAACCTAGAAATAACATGAATAAACTTTATCCCCTGGCCGGTATGGTAACTTTATCGGCTGTGACTACTGCCTGTCAGCAGGCTGACAAGCAGGAAAAGAAGCAATATAATATTGTGTACATCATGACCGACGACCATACGGCGCAGATGATGAGCTGTTATGACACGCGCTACATGGAAACCCCCAATCTGGATCGGATTGCAAACGAAGGTGTGCGTTTTACCAATAGTTTTGTGGCTAACTCATTGAGTGGTCCCAGTCGGGCTTGTATGCTTACTGGAAAACATTCTTGCGGCAACAAGTTCTATGATAATACGACTTGTGTGTTCGACAGTGCACAGCAGACGTTCCCGAAGCTTTTGCGTAAGGCTGGTTATCAGACAGCCATTATTGGAAAATGGCACCTAGAAAGTTTGCCTTCTGGCTTCGATTACTGGGAAATAGTGCCGGGGCAGGGAGATTATTACAACCCGGACTTCATCACTCAGGAGAATGATACCATTCAGAAACATGGGTATATCACCAACCTGATTACGGACGATGCCATCGACTGGCTGGAACATAAACGGGATGAGAAGAAACCTTTCTGTCTGATGATTCACCATAAGGCGATTCACCGAAACTGGATGGCGGATACCTGCAACCTGGCCTTGTATGAAGACAAGACTTTTCCGTTGCCGGATAATTTCTTTGATGATTATGAAGGGCGTGAAGCAGCTGCGGCACAGGAAATGAGCATCGTAAAGGACATGGACATGATTTATGACCTGAAGATGCTTCGCCCGGACAAGGATTCCCGTTTAAAGAGCCTGTATGAGAAATACCTGGGACGCTTAGACAATGCGCAGCGTGCGGCCTGGGATAAATTCTACGGTCCGATTATCGAAGATTTCTATAAAAAGAATCCTAAAGGGAAGGATTTGGCCAACTGGAAGTTCCAGCGTTACATGCGCGACTATATGAAGACGGTCAAATCATTGGATGACAATGTGGGGCGTGTGTTGGATTACCTGAAAGAAAAAGGACTGTTGGAAAACACGTTGGTGGTCTATACTTCCGACCAAGGTTTCTATATGGGCGAACATGGCTGGTTCGACAAGCGCTTCATGTATGAAGAATCCATGCATACTCCGCTGATTATGCGTCTGCCGGAAGGCTTTACCCGCAAGGGAGACATTACGGAAATGGTGCAGAATATCGACTATGCGCCTA
>ENA-OURV01001308-OURV01001308.1-human-gut-metagenome-genome-assembly--contig:-NODE-1308-length-19855-cov-3.010808_pt1 | contig 19855 bp, 16 predicted proteins | sample MGYA00242141_ERZ509072 | MGnify/ENA primary metagenome ERZ509072 (study PRJEB26280, sample SAMEA2338763) | human gut metagenome | biome: human gut; feature: human-associated habitat; material: faeces... | reverse complement strand
TGTAGATTTGGTCTATAACAAAGAAAACAATACATGGAATGCCGTAGCCGACGGAACAGAGCATAGCGGCAGCAAGCGAAATCACGGCAAGCGGAACGTCAAATACATATTCAACCGGAGCAAAGCCGTAAAGCATTCCGTAAGCCTTCCATATCGCCATCGGGAACAGCCATGTGCCGAGGAAAAATCCTCCGACGCACCCGATAAGCGCGGCACTCCCGGAATAGAACACGTATTTTCCGCTTACCGCACCGCTTCCGTAGCCGAGAGATTTCAGCGTTCCGATCTGCACGCGCTCGTCATCGACCATTCTCGTCATTGTCGTCGTGCAGACAAGCGCCGCGACAAGGAAGAAGAACACCGGAAATACCTTTGCAACTCCGTCAACGATTTTCGAGTCGCTGTCGTAGCAGACATATCCGGTATTGTCTCCTCGGTCAAGGAGATACGTCGTCGGCTTTTCCATCGCTTCGACGTCGGCGCGGGCATCGTCGATCTTCTTTTTCGCGTCGGCAAGCTCTGATCCGGCATCGGCAAGCTCGCGGTCTGCCTTTTCTTTTGCTCTGTTGTACTCTTCTTTTGAAGCGGCAAGCTCTTTTTCGGCTTTTTCTGACTCAGCCCTGCCGTTCTCAAGAGTTTTTCTCTGCTCAGCGCACTCCGAGAGCTTTCCCTCAATGACGGTTACTGCCGCACTCAGCTTACTGTATGCTTCAGTCCCTGTCATTCCGGCGGCTTCAAGCTGAGACATCTGCGATTTTGCTTCCGATATATTTGCCTTAAGCGTTTTTTCGGCCTCATCAAGCTGCGAAAAGCCGTCCTCAAGGGCTTTCTTTCTGTCGGCAAGCTCTTTTTCGGCTGAATTCAGCTTGTCAAGGGTGTCGGCAAGCTCTTTCTCCGCTTTGCTCTTCTTGTCGAGATATTCGCTGAAGGAATCGTTGTACTTCTTTTCCGCATCGTCGATTTCGGAGAGCGCGTCGGATTTTATAGAGTCGAACCGAGCGGTGCTGACCTCCGTGTTGCCGTCACCGACTGCTTTTTCCGCGTCGGAAATGATCCTGTCATATTCTTCGGAGAAAATATCGGCTTTGTTTTTCAGAGTAACGAAAACCTCGCTGTAAACCTCGGTATCAAAGCCGTCAAACGGTATATAAATAAATGCATTGACCGTCCCGTCACCCAGCTTTGTATTTCCGCGCTCGATATTCAGATAATACGGGGAGGAAACAATTCCCACAACGCGGTAATCTTTGAATGCAAAGCCTTTTCCCTCGGTAACAGTGACAGTCTTACCGATCATATCAGAGCCGTATCTGCTGTGATCAAGTACGCATTCGTCAGGAGCCGTCGGCATTCTTCCGTAAACGGTTTTCAGGAGATTGACCTTTCCGGTGACCGAATGTGCGGCAAAGACCTTTTCCGATCCACCGATATCAAACACTCCGTCTGTCGAAAAAGAACCGACGGCGTATTCTACACCTTCAATCTCAGCCAGCTTTTCAACCTCTTTATCGGTATATCCGAGGGTCGAGAGCAGCCTGAAGTCATACATATTGGCTTCGCTGAGATACTTCTGACCGGTTTTCAGCATCGCCGGGCGGGTCACTTTAAGCCCGGCAAAAAATCCGACGCCGAGCGCGATTATCATGATTATTGCAAGATACCGCCCGAAGGTACTTTTTATCTCACGAAGCGTGCTTTTTACGATAGGAGATTTCATAGCCGCCTCACCATTCGATATCCTCGACCGGAGTCGGGTTGCCGTTTGTTTCTGTCCCGATAACGGTTCCGTTCTTTATCCTCACAACTCTGTCAGCCATTGCGGTCAGTGCGGAATTGTGAGTGATAATCACAACGGTCATTCCCTTTTCGCGGGATGTATCCTGAAGCAGCTTAAGGATCGCTTTTCCGGTCTGATAGTCAAGCGCGCCTGTCGGCTCGTCGCATAACAGAAGCCCCGGATTTTTCGCAAGCGCACGCGCAATTGCCACCCTCTGCTGTTCGCCGCCGGAAAGCTGAGCGGGAAAGTTGTTCATTCTGTCGCGAAGCCCCACCTGCTCAAGCACCTTTTCAGCGTCAAGCGGGTTTTTCGAAAGCTGGGTCGCGATCTCAACATTTTCAAGCGCCGTAAGGTTCGGAATCAGGTTATAGAACTGAAACACGAACCCGATATCATGTCTGCGATAACCGGCAAGCTCCTTTGTGCCGTATCCCGATATCTTCCGGTCGCCGAGCCACACCTCGCCGGAGGTCAGGCTGTCCATTCCGCCGAGAATGTTTAGAAGCGTGGTTTTCCCCGCGCCGGACTGACCGACGATGACGCATATCTCGCCCTTTCCGATACCGAAGGTAACGTCATGAAGAGCCGTGACCTCCACCTCTCCCGATTTATATATCTTTCCGACATTTTCAAATCTTACATAGCTGTCCATAGCAGTTTTTTCTCCGATTAATACATTATACTGAAATATTATATCAGTTTTTTCGGGAGGAGTAATGGAGTTTTATTTAAGTTTTTTTCGCAGAATGATTAAGAATGTATTAAAACAAAATCAGCCTTCGGGGATGAAGGCTGACTTAGGAGTATTTAATTCTTACCGTATGAATCATATTTTGCTGATTTACCCAGATTACATCTGTCGCAAAGCGTTCTCAGATTTGACATGACGGTTTTGCCGCCTTTTGAAACCGGTCTTATATGGTCAACGTGCAGTTTCACACCGTCTGCCTGTGTAGCACCGCATATCTGACAGCGGAAACCGTCGCGCTTCATGACATCGTATCGGAGTGAATCGGTCATTCTGGCACGTTCGACCCTTATAGAATCTCTGACAGCATTTTCTGCCTTTACGTTACTGACAAATAGCCTGATGTGTTCACTGTTATATGTCTGCGAGTCTTCATAGTGATTTCGTCCGGCAGGACTGGTGTAGCTTTTGTACATACATATTTCTAAATCAGTAACCGGTTTCAGCGTACATTCATCAAACAGGTACTCTTCCGTTTTTGCAAAGTACCGATGCTCGGTATACATTTCAGGCGCAGACCTGACTGTGCATTTAAGTTTTTCGCAGTCCTTGATGTACTGCAAATAGTTTCTGCGATTTGCTTCTGATTTCAGAATCAGGTCGCGATAGTAACTTAGCTCTGATGCAACACACTGCTGCATCAATTCCGAGCAACTTATTTTTTCAAAACTTTTTTTGGAATTGAAATATTCTCTGCATTCATAAGTCGGATTCAATTCAAAGAAATGGGTCGATGCATTCAGTCTTTTCAGTGCGGCAATCAGTAAGCTGTTTTCAATAACAAACTCTCGTCTTTTCGACAAAATGCGGTTATAAAGAACGATAAGAATTATTCCGAATACCAATATGATTCCGATAACAATAAAAGTCATTATCGTCACATCATAATCCACGTTTTATTCTCTCCTTTCGTTTGAACTGAAAGCCGTTTCATCTACAGCCTCAACCCTCTCCCCCGTAACCGGATGAAGAAGCGATATTCTCACCGACGAAAGCATAAGCCTTCCGGAACCGCCGCCGTAGCGGCCGTCGCCGCAGATCGGAAGACCTCTTGAAGCGAACTGCGCGCGTATCTGATGCGTTCTGCCGGTAAACAGCCGCACGGAAACAAGCGCACGGCCGTCATTTACCGACACGACCTCATAGTAAAGCGAAGCCTCGCGGACGCCTTTTCTCATTCTGTCAACGACATATGTCTTGTTCCTTTTCGCGTCATGGTACAGAAGGTCGTGAAGCTCCCCGCACCTGTCCTCCGGGACACCGGTGAGAAGCGCGCGGTATTCCTTTACCGTATTTTCCTTATCGGCAAATGCGGCGGTGAGCTTTCCGGTTATCTTCGGGTCAAGAGAGTACACCATGACCCCCGATGCCTCGCGGTCAAGTCGGTGAACCGTGCCGACATATGAAGTGCCGAGCTGTTCCCTCAGCACATCCGGCAGATTCGGCGCATTTTCGGAATCCTGCGACAGGATGCCCTCCGGTTTTACGCAGAAGACCATAAACCTGTCGCGGAAAAGGATTTTTATCATACCCTTTCGCCAAGGCGGTCAACATACTGACGGTAGAACGACTCAAAGCACCCGTTGTCAAGCGCTTCTCTGATCTTCGCCATCAGCTCATTGTAGAAATACAGGTTGTGAAGCACGCACAGGCGCATTCCCAACATCTCGTCAACCTTCAGAAGGTGTCTTATATATGCCCTTGAGTAATTCCTGCACGCGGGACAGCCGCAGCTTTCGGATATCGGACGCGGATCTTTCTTGTTCTTCTCATTGAGAAGGTTGAGCTTGCCCTCCCATGTGAAAAGATTCCCGTGCCTTGCGTTGCGGCTCGGCATGACGCAGTCGAAGAAATCGACACCACGGTATACCGCTTCGAGGATATTCTGCGGCGTTCCGACACCCATCAGATACCTTGGTTTGTTTTTAGGCGCAAAAGGCTCGACAGCCTCGATGACAGAGTACATTTCCTCAGCCGGCTCTCCGACGGCAAGGCCGCCGATCGCGTAGCCGTCAAGGTCAAGCTCCGCTATCCGCTTCATATGGTCGATTCTGAGATCCTCGTAGGTACAGCCCTGATTGATGCCGAAAAGAAGCTGGTTTTTATTGATCGTCTCCGGGAGGGAATTCAGCCTTGCCATCTCCTTCTTGCATCTTTCAAGCCATCGGAAGGTGCGGGCACAGGAATCCTTTGCGTACTTATATTCCGCCGGGTTCTCGACACACTCGTCAAACGCCATTGCGATGGTTGAAGCAAGGTTAGACTGTATCTGCATAGACTGCTCCGGTCCCATGAAAATGCGCTTGCCGTCGATATGGGAGCTGAAATTGACCCCCTCCTCGGTGATTTTTCTCAGCTTTGCAAGCGAAAAGACCTGAAACCCGCCGGAATCGGTGAGAACCGGACGGTCCCAGTTGAAGAACTTATGAATTCCTCCCATTTCGTATATAAGCCTGTCTCCCGGACGGATGTGGAGGTGATATGTGTTCGACAGCTCGACCTGACAGCCGATCTCGCGCAGGTCCATTGTCGAAACTCCGCCCCTTATTGCGGCGCAGGTACCGACGTTCATGAACACCGGCGTCTGCACCGTACCGTGAACAGTTTCAAACTCTCCGCGTCTTGCGTGTCCTTCGGTTTTCAGAAGTCTGAATTCAGCCATGTGTAATTATGCCTTTCCTGTTTATATTCTTTCAAAGCGCTTTTCGAACTGACTCTTTGTCATCTCAAAAGCGACCGGTCGCCCGTGTGGGCAGTAACGTATTTCGGAGCGGGTCAGCACCTGCTCCGCTATCCATCGGATATTCTCCGGCAAATCCTCTCTGCCTCCTTTTACGGCGGCCTTGCAGGATGCCTGATAAAGCGCCTTTTCGTATGTTCTTTCCCTGCTTGTACCGACATCGCCGGTCCCGTCGGCAAGCTGGGCGGCAAGCACGGTGAACATATCCTTCGCCTGAGCCGTGTCAAGTGCTGATGGATATGCGATTATCAGTGCGGTCTTTCCGTCGTCGGCGCAGGAGAAGGTGTAACCGATCCTGTAAAGCTCGTCACGGTATTCCTCGGCGGCGGCAAGCTCCTCCGGGGTCAGAGTAAGCTCTACCGGAAGCAGAAGAAGCTGCGATGCAGGGTCGCCGGATTTCATGTTCTGCCGCAGTTTTTCGAAAATAATCCTCTCGTGTGCGGCATGCTTGTCGATTATCAGCATTCTGTCCTCAAGCTCGACAAAAACATATGTGTTGAAAATCACCCCGGCGATGCGGTACCACGGAACGGCCGGCGGTTCAGGCTCGGATTCCGGCTGGGTCATGGGCGCGGGAAAAATATCCGGAACGTTTTCCCGCAACATATCTGCATCGGGCAAGGTGCCGACCGGAGGCTGATGATCATTTATCTGCGGCACCGTGATATCAGGGAGAACCTGTGGCTGACCGCTGACTGCCTGAAACGTTTCCGGGATATCCGCGGACATCTTCGGCACATCGGCCGGAGGTTCATAGTGCGGCACCGGTTCCTTTGCCTCTGCGCGGACGGTTATCTGCTCGTATTTAGCACTCAGCCTTTCCCTTTCGTCGGCGATCCTCGCCGCTTCCTCATCGGTATCGGTTTTGACAGAAATTATATCGTTATAAAGCCGATAGCTGTCTCCGCTGAGCCTTGTAGGTTCGGAATCGGCAAGCCTTGGGCGGTCTATCCGGTTCATCAGCGTGTTTCTGACGGCGCAGTAAACAGCATTGAACACCGGACGCTCGTTCGAAAACTTGACCTCCATTTTCTGCGGATGCACGTTTACATCGACAAAAGCCGGATTTATCTCAAGGCAGATAACACACGCCGGATATTTGTCCGACGGAATATATGACGAAAAAGCCTGTTCAAGCGCGGCGCAGGCGGTCTTGCACCGGACATATCTGCCGTTTATGAAAAAATTCTCGTAATTGCGGTTGCCGCGGCAGTTCTCCGGTGTTCCGATAAAGCCGGAAACACTCACTCCTTCGGTCATGTCGTGAACCGGCGCCAGTTTTTTTGCAAAATCTCTTCCCAAAACCGCATAGATCACGTCTGCCAGCTTTCCGTCACCGGCTGTCAGGAAACGCAGATTGCCGTCGGCAATGAACCTCAGCGAAATATCCGGACGGGACAGCGCGATCTTCTCGGCGACGGCGGCAACGGCAGCGGTTTCTGCGGCATCACGTTTCAGAAATTTGCGTCTTGCCGGAACATTGGCAAACAGCTCCTCGACAATTACCGACGTTCCCTCCGGACAGCCGGCTTCCTCGACAGAAACCGGGTTTCCGGCATTGAATTCTATGATTATTCCGGTCGGGCTGTTTTTTGTCCGGGTCATTATGCGCATCTTCGATACGCTTGATATAGCGGCAAGCGCCTCTCCTCGGAATCCGAGAGTTGCTATTCCGTCAAGATCAGCCACGCAGCTTATCTTGCTTGTGGCATGACGCTTTACGCAGACAAGCGCGTCATCCTTCGTCATGCCGCACCCGTCGTCCGTCACGCGGATAAGCGAGATGCCGCCGTTCTTGATTTCAAGAGTGATCTTCCCGGCGCCGGCGTCAATCGCGTTCTCAAGAAGCTCCTTTACGGCAGATGCCGGGCGCTCGACGACCTCGCCTGCGGCTATCAGGTTCGCGACCTGCGTATCAAGCACATTAATTTTTCCCATCAGATCATCACCTCCGCAGGGGCGAAAGCATCCTTTCTTTTGTGCACGGCACGGATATACAGTATAATCATTCAGCCAGTTTTTTCAGCTCACAGACAAAATTCAGTGCCTCGATCGGAGTCAGAAGGTTGACATCGGTGTTCAGCAGCTTTTCCCTGACCTCGTCTGCCTTGAAATCGTCGAAGGTTATGTTGCTGTTGACCTCCGGAACCTTTTTCGGGACGTTGTTCCGGTTCTCCTCGTCTAATCTGCGCAGGACTTCTTTTGCGCGGCGGATGACCTCGTTCGGAACTCCGGCAAGCTTTGCGACCTCGATACCGTAGCTCTCGTCGGTTGCACCTTTTACTATCCTGCGCAGGAATGTTATGTCGTCACCCTTCTTTTTGGCGGCGATATTGTAGTTTACAACGCCGTCGATCTCTTTTTCAAGCACGGTAAGCTCGTGATAGTGCGTGGCAAACATGGTCTTTGCGCCGATCTTCTTTCCTGCGGTATACTCGGCAACGGCGCGCGCAATGCTCATGCCGTCGAACGTGCTTGTCCCGCGTCCGATCTCGTCATAGATTATCAGGCTGCGCTTTGTCGCGTTTTTCAGGATATATGCAACCTCATTCATCTCAAGCATGAACGTGGACGTTCCCGATGCAAGATCGTCCGACGCGCCAACACGGGTAAATATTTTGTCAACGATACCGATCCTTGCCTCCTTTGCCGGAACGAATGAACCGATCTGCGCCATCAGCGTGATAAGCGCAACCTGACGCATATATGTCGATTTACCCGCCATATTCGGACCGGTTATCAGCATAAGACGGTTGTGATTTGTATCAAGAAGCGTGTCATTCGGAACGAAATAGCCGTCCTTTGCAAACTGCTCGACAACGGGATGACGCCCCTCTTTTATCGAAACCGTGCTTCCGTACTCAATCTCCGGGCAGACGTAGCTGTTTTTGACAGCCGCATCGGCAAGACTGATATAGCAGTCAAGCTTCGCAAGATACGCCGAAGCCTCCTGCACCCGCTTTACCTCCCCGGCAATTTTCTCGCGCACGGCGGTGAAAAGCTCATATTCAAGTGCCGAAAGCCGGTCGGAAGCACCGAGGATCATGGTCTCTTTCTCCTTCAGCTCCTCGGTTATGAATCTTTCGGCGTTCGCAAGGGTCTGTTTTCTTATGTACCTGTCGGGCACCTGCGACAGGAAGGACTTTGTGACCTCGATATAGTATCCGAAAACACGGTTGTATGAGACCTTCAGGTTCTTTATCCCGGTCTTTTCGCGCTCGTCCTCTGCGATTTTTTCGATGTAGCTCTTACCGTCGTGGACTATCGAGTAAAGCTCATCCGCCTCGGAATTGAAGCCGCGCCTTATAAATCCGCCCTCGCGGAGAGAAAAAGGCGGTTCGTCAACAATCGAACGGTCGATAAGCTCGCGTATATCGGCAAGGGTGTCAAGATGAGTGTGAATATCGGAAAGCTCCTCGCTGACGAAATCGGCGGTCATTTCCTTTATCTCGGGGATAAGTGCGGCGGTTGACGATATCGCACGCAGGTCGCGGGCTGTCGCCGTGCCGTACACCAGCTTCGTCATCAGGCGGTCAAGGTCAAGCACGTGGCGCAGCTGCTCCGAAAGCTCTTCCCTCATCATGAACGACGAGCAAAGCTCCGCAACGGCTCTTTGACGTCTGCCAATCAAATACGCGTTAACAAGCGGCTGTTCCACCCATCTTCGCAGCATTCTTGCGCCGGCAGAGGTTTTTGTGCGGTCAAGAACCCAGAGAAGCGTACCCTTCTTCTCCTTCGTCCGCATGGTCTCGCAGAGCTCAAGATTCCGTCTTGTCGCAAGGTCAAGCTCAAGATACTGCCCGTCGTCGAACAGCGTCAGCTTCGATACGTTTGTGACCTCTGTCATCTGTGTTTCGGCAATATAGGAAAGAAGCGCGCCGATCGCCCGGACGACCGACGTTCCGCGCTCTGCCGCCTCCTTTCCGACAGCACCGAACTGACGGCTGACGGATGCAAGGCACTTCACATAATCAAATCTTTCGTCCTTCCGTCCGGTAATAAAGGCGTGAAGCCGCTGGGAAGCGAACTCGTTTATCCCAGGATGAAGGTCGGGAGAGTCGTTCAGCATTATCTCCTTCGGCTGGTATATACCAAGCTCGTTCAGGATTCTTTCATCAGTGTCCTTTCCATCAAAACCGGATGCTGACATCTCTCCGGTCGAAACGTCAACAAAGGCAATTCCCGCAGAGCTTCCGTCAAAGCAGACGGCACAGAGGTAATTGTTCTGAGACTCGACAAGCTGAGTGTTGTCGATAACGGTTCCGGGAGTGACGACGCGGACAATATCGCGTTTTACAAGCCCCTTTGCTTTTGCCGGGTCTTCCATCTGCTCGCAGACAACGACCTTGTAGCCCTTTGCAACGAGCCTCCCGATATACTGGTCTGCGCTGTGGAACGGCACTCCGCACATCGGTGCGCGCTCGGACTCGCCGCAGTTTCTGCCGGTGAGCGTCAGCTCAAGCTCCTTTGAAGCCACCTTTGCGTCATCAAAGAACATCTCGTAAAAATCTCCGAGACGGTAGAATAGTATCGAATCCTTATATCGGTTCTTGATCTCAAGATACTGCTGCATCATCGGCGTGACTGCCATGCCATCAACTCCCTTTCGCCGGCAAAAGCCGGAAAATCAAAAAACAAGCTCTCCTCTGAGTGAATATGTGTCGGCGGCAGTTATCCTGACATTTGCAAATGTGCCCGTCAGCGATACATCGCCGGGAAAATGTACAAGCCGGTTCTTTTCGTTGCGCCCGGTCATCATGCCGGGATCGGTCTTGCTTACGCCCTCGACAAGCACCCTTTCAGTCCTGCCGACGTATTCGCGGTTTTTTTCAAGCGAAATGCGATTCTGAACCTCAAGAAGCCGTCTGAAGCGGTCATTCTTCACTGCATCCGGTATCTGTTCCATTTCAGCCGCCGGAGTGCCCTTGCGCGGCGAATAGATGAACGAAAAGAAGGCATCGAACCTTACCTTTTCAAGCATTGAAAGCGTGTCCGCGAAATCCTCCTCGGTCTCTCCCGGAAAACCGACGATTATGTCGGTGGAAAGAGCGATATCCGGTATCTTCTCACGCATATAGCCGATAAGCGCAAGATACGACTCGGAACCGTAATGACGGTTCATCGCCTCAAGCACCCTGTCGGACCCCGCCTGAAGCGGCAGATGAAACTGCTTCACAATCTTCGGCCTGCTGTCGTCGGAGCAGTGAGCGGCGATAACATCGATCAGCTTATGTGACGCGTCCTTCGGGTGACTGGTCATGAACCTGATGAAATATTCGCCCTTTATCTTACAGATATCCTCAAGCAGATCGGCAAACGAGTAGTCGTCGTACAGTCCCCTGCCGTAGGAATTGACATTCTGACCGAGAAGAGTTATCTCCCGGCAGCCGTCATCAACAAGCCCGCGCACCTCGGCAAGGATCTCCTCGCGTCTGCGGCTCCTCTCGCGCCCTCTGACGTAAGGAACGACACAGTATGTGCAGAAATTGTTGCAGCCGTACATTATGCTGACCCATGCCCTGAAACGGCTCTCGCGTCTGACGGGCAGTCCCTCCGGGATAACGGGCATGGCGGACGGATCGGGATAAAACGAGCGTTTTCCGGTCTTTATCGCCTCTGCAAGATACTCCGGCAGTTTTTCCGGGGTTCCGGTTCCGAAAAGAAAATCGACGTAAGGGTAGCGGTTCTTTATATCGTTCAGCCTGTGCTCCTGCGCCACCATACAGCCGCAGACGCAGACGATAAGCTCCGGATTTGCCGCCTTTATGTGCTTTATCTGCCCGGTCAGAGACAGTGCCTTAAGCTCCGCGTGCTCTCTCACGGCGCAGGTATTGAAAATGACAAGTCCGGCATTTTCGGGCGTGTCCGTGAATTCATATCCCATGACGACCGCCATTCCGGCAAGTCTTTCGCTGTCCGCCTCGTTCTGCTGACAGCCGAAGGTCTTTATGTATACCCCCGGTTTATGTCCGTGCTCTGCCTCATATGCAAGGCTGTGTTCAAGCACAAACCTTCCCGCGGGTGTGTTCAGTATATTTTCAGTCATTTCCGCCTCTTAACGACCGGTCGCCCGGTTCCGACATTTTATCACTATATTATACCTCATTTTTGTCACGGTGTCAATTGCAACGTTCCGAATTTTTGCCGCAGCATTTCACTGCCGCCAAGCCGCTGTCGCGATTATTCCCTGCCTGACAAAAAAACGGAGTGGGTATGCACCCGGCTCCGGTTTTTCAGCTGTTCTCCGCAGAATTATGCGCTTTTGCGTTTTCAGAATTCCTGTCAGGCGGTATTTTTGCGACGGGATATTTCATTTCCGCGTTCTCCTCCTGCTCCTTGTCGTCTCATAGCTTGCGTCGGCGAGAAGTTCGACGATGCTGTCCGGCGCTCCCGGAAGAAGTACCGAGACCCAGTGGAGCTTATTCATATGATAAGCCGGGAAAACACCGTCGTCCTTTCCGAACGAGCCGAACATCTCGGCAGGCAGCTTGAGGTTGACAACGTCGGCGGCATTGTCGGAATCAAAGCCGAATCTGCGAAGTGAAACGCGCATCAGAATCGCGAACCATTTCCTGTTGTCACCGTGGCGAAGCACAGCGGTCTCGGTATCCCCGTCAAACGGATAGTCTGGCTGTACACCGAACTTTTTAAGACAGAATGATAAAAACTCCTGTTTCGTCATGCACAAATCCGGTTACTGCAACACGGAACCGCTCCTTTTAAGGATATTATACCATGTCTCTGCCGGTATTTCAACCGGAAAACAGCAAAAAAATTCCTGTCCGCACTTTACAGGACGCGGAATTAAGGTTATAATAGTAATCGTTATTTCAAACCGCAGAAATGCGGCAGGGCTCTGAAAGAAAGGACTTCAACGTAATATGCTTACTCCTGCCGGATATATGAGCCGCCTTGCGATTCCCGCGATGATCACCTCAGCCGACGGCACTGTTATATACGAAAATCCTCCGATACGCGGGTTTATATCGGCTCACTACAGGAAACGACTTCTTCTCTGTCTGTCAGGCGATGATTATGATATGATCCTCACGGATTCACTTCCGGAGTGCGGCGGCATCCTGAACCTGTATATGGGCAAAAGAACTGAAAAATCGCTGCTCATCCGTGACGGCGACTGCCTGAAATGGTATTTTCCCTCAATACTCTCCGAAAGACCTCCGGTAACTGTTCCGAAAATATGTCTTGACTGGGTTACGCATTATGCCTCCGCAGCCGAAAAAACGATACTGTCCGGCACGGAGCGCAGTATACCGGAGCTTTTCGCGAATGCGGCATATTCCGCATTTCTCGCTTTCAGACCGATAACCCGCCTGACCGCATATGATCTCTGCCGGATGATAAGCCTGTCGTCGCATTATCTCGTCTGCCGTGACAGATTTGTCTTTCCTGCTGCCGATAGTTACGGTATGCTTCTGAAATATCCCGACAAAGCTTTTGAAGCGTCGGGAAAAATGATCGGGCATCTGCTTGATAAGCGCAACGCCGAGTGGCATTTTACCGCCGAAAACAATTCCTGCGTTCTGACCGACGGAAATATCAGCTTCTCCGTCGGCGATTACACGATGATCCGCCGTCCGCGCGCCAAGATCACAAGCGGCGCATTCTCTTTGCTGACAGCCGTGACATTTGCCTCAGCCGTCTCAGCGGCGGAAATGGGAATTGCAGAGAGGTGAAAACACAGGGGAAAAAGACGGAGCAGATCCGGAAATAACACTGCCTCTGCGCGTTATATAAGTAACACAATCAGTTCTGTTTATCGTGCCCACATCACAATTTGTATTTAACCTTTATTCTCTCAAGCATTTTCCCGATCGGCTTTGCGAACAGAAGCAGGAATATAACGTTTGAGACCGCATATATCACCGTAAATTCAGCCGACGCCGCAACGGCCGCAAGGTATCTTGAAAAATTGAAATATCCGTCAGCTGACAGCACCGTCCACACGTCCATAAGGAAAGAATACAGAACTCCGGAAACTATCCCGTATATCGCAAGAACGACCTTGTTCTCCCTGAGCTGACGTGCGATGATTCCCGCGATAAAACCGAGGATTCCCCAGCTGAACATCTGAAACGGTGTCCACGGTCCCTGTCCGAAACAGAAATTAGATATAAGCGCCGACAGCGAACCCGTCATGAAGCCCGCCTCACTGCCGAAATACATCGCCGTGATAACGACCATAGCCGTCACCGGCTTGAATCCCGGAACCGGAGTGAAAATTATCCTTCCGACAACCGACAGCGCGATCATCGCCGCGATAAGCACCAGTTTTCTTGTGTCGTTCTCGCTTTTCTCGAAATGTATGAAGAACGGAACGCAGGACAGAACGGCAACGCAGAGATAAATCCACACATACTGCCTGTCCCGGAACAGCCAGACCCCTCCGAGGACAACAGTCGGAATAACAAGGCAGAAAATGAGATAAGAAAGTCGCTTTTTCATCGCCTGTGCCCCTCGCAGAATGCAACGACCTGCTCACAGGTAACCGCGTTCCGGCAGAGCTGACGGGCGATGCGGTTCGCCGCGGTTGTGTAGAAATTGTTTTCCGAAAAGAATTTCTCGGGAACGTCGGCAGAAAGTATCTCGCCGTCGAAAAACAGCGCGCACCTGTCGGCGTTCTCCGCCGCAAATTCCACATCGTGGGTGACCGCAAGGATGGTCATTCCGTCGCTCTTAAGGTCGGCAAGTATGTTTTTAAGGGTATGCTTTGAATAAGCGTCAAGCCCCTTTGTAGGCTCATCAAGGAGCAGTATCTTCGGCTTCAGAAGCAGCATTTTGGCAAGCGCGCATTTCTGCTGTTCCCCGCCGCTCAGGTCGTACGGGTGCTTTTCAAGAAGGTGACTGATCCCGACCCTTGCCGTGACCGCTTCGATCATCTCTGTCCGCTCATCTTTTGATATGCCGAGCGTTTCAAGGATCTCCGAATAGTCCTCCCTCACAGTTTCCTTTATAAACACCGTCTGCGGATTCTGCGGAAGGAGAGCAAGATTGTTCCGGTAAAGCGAATTTCCCCTGTATTCCTTTATCGGCTTACCGTTAATTATAACTTTACCGCGATAGGCTTTGTTCAGACCGGAGATCACGTTAAGCGTCGTTGTCTTTCCGATGCCGTTTCCTCCGAGGATGCAGTAAAACTCCCCGCCGTAAACCGTGAGCGATGTCCCGCGCAGAACGTCGGGCAGATCCCTCTCGTACCTGAACCACACTTTTTTCAGCTCGATTGCCGCCTCGTCGCTGTGAGTATATTCCCCGACAGTTATCGCGTTTTCGTCGGCGGCGAAATGCCGTTCAAGGAAGTCTCTCCCCTCCCTGACAGTCAGGGGACACACGTCGTCAATGTGAAGCGCGTTGAAGATCCGCACTGCGCTCGGCAGTCCGAGAAGCATGGGGTGGCTGTCCTGCATTTCACCGAGACGCTTTCCGACGTTTACCGGAGAATCGTATAAAAGCACCCTGCCGCCGTCCATAAGAACTACCCTGTCAGCTGTCGGAAATACCTCCTCAAGCCGGTGCTCCACAAGAATTACCGTCAGCCCGAGCTCGCGGTTGAGCTTTTTCAGCGTTGAAATGAAATCCGATGCCGCGATCGGGTCAAGCTGGCTTGTCGGCTCGTCAAGAATAAGTATTTTCGGCTGCATGACCATCACCGAGGCAAGGTTGAGAAGCTGTTTCTGCCCGCCGGAAAGCTCGTCTGTCTTTTTTCTGAACCATTCCTGAATACCGAAATAGCTTGCCATCTCTCCGACCCTTCGGCGTATCACCTCTGTCGGAACACCGATGTTTTCAAGCCCGAATGCAAGCTCGTGCCACACCTTGTCGGTAACGATCTGATTGTCGGGATTCTGAAGCACATAGCCTATCTCAGCAGCCGCTGTCCTGCCGTCAAGCTCCTCCTGCCGGGTGCCGCGGTAAAAGATATTCCCGCTTTTTTCGCCCGCCGGTGCAAGCTCTCTTTTCAGAAGTCTGAGAAGCGTTGTCTTTCCGCAGCCGGATTCTCCGCACACAACGATAAACTCTCCGTCATTGACCGAAAGATCTATACTGTCAACAGCGCGTTTTTCCGTTCCGGGATATCTGAAGCTCAGATTTTCGATACGCAGTATTTCCATACAACAGCCTCCTTAACCTCGATGATGAACGGCAAAAATGACATAAGTCCGAATGCCGCATAAACAATAACCGCAAAAGCCGAACAGTTGAGACGGCTTATACGGGGATAATAGTAAAATGCCGTTTCGCCAGCCGCAGTGCCTGAAATTGTTATCACAAGAAGCACCGCGCACACGGCAAGCATGACCCCGTCCCCGGCATAAAAACGGAACAGCGAGAAATTTGTTCTTCCCTTCAGTCCGTATCCCCTTGCCTTCATGGATGACGAGGTCTCCATCGCGTTTTCAAGCGACCATGATATCATCGCCGTAAACACCCGCATGGCGTTTCTGATCTTATCGACAAAGCCTCCGGTAGAATAAAAGCCCATCGCTTTCTGCGCACGGCTGACCCTGTGCAACTGCCTTTTAAACATCGGAACAAACCGGAGCGCTATCGAAAGGACGAGCGACAGCTTCGGCGTAGCCCTTCCGGTAAGATACAGGAACTTATCGCTTGTCATGATCTCGCCGTAACACTTGCACCACATCATCACCCCGACCACCATAACCGCAATGGCAATTCCGTATATAAAGGCTTCAAGCGTGACGGGATTGCCGTTCAGGAAGAACAGCGGCGTTACCCCGTTGTGCGAAAACAGCGGATTTGTGACCGCAACCATAAGGAACAACGGAACATAAAAACCGATATTTCCGGGTATGCTGCTTTTTTTCTGAAGCATGAGGCAGAACAGTATCCCGCCTCCCAGTGCGCACAGCTGAAGTACGGGATTTGACACGAACATCGCGGTCAGCAGTACCGACAGAAAATAAACCATCAGCACAAACGGGTGGTAGTTCCCGAATGCCTTCATTTTGCCGCACCCTCTTCCTTCCATTCACACCCGACGTCTTTCCCGAGATCGCAGGTATAGACCCATTCAATGACCTGTCCGTCCTTCAGTCTGTATTTCGAGCAGCCGAAGTTCGGGAATTCTCCGTCAACACGGTACATCCACCCCGAAAGAGGTCCGCAGGAAAATTCGTAAAGATAGTGTATTCCCTGAATATACACGCTGCCGTAGCTGTTTTTATCGGCGCCCATATATTCCATCTGAATCCTGTTGTAACGTACCGCACGGTCAAGAATGTCAAACACGGTGTCTCCCGGACGGAGCACATACTCCGTCGGAGGCAGAATCACCCCGTCAGCCGGAACGAACTCCTCCGATTTGAGAGCGGGATCAAGGTCGTCATAGTTGTCAAGCACGGTGCCGCACCTTATGCTGATGATGACGGTTTCGCTTTCCGGCGTTATGTCGTCTATGTGCGTCAGATAGTATTCGTCAACCGACTGAATGTTCGTCCCGTTTATAACAGCGGCTATCAGAAGTATTATTCCGAATACCGCAAGAATGTCTTTCTTCATCCCGCCCCTCCTTTCATGTATTATCCGTCCTCATTTTCGTACTGCGCCGCCAGCTCTTCCATTGCCTTCTCTTTGCTGCGGCGCTTTTTCCTTATTCTGCGGACAAGAAACACAGCCGCAACAGCGGCAGTTACCGAGAGTACCACTCCAATGACAATGCCGCGCAGAATATTGTCAAGCTGTGTTTTTGTTTTGACAACGTCTTCCCAGCGCTCTATTTTCGCTCTGTCGTACTCACTGAGGGCATTATAGCGTCCGACAATGGAATTTACGGTCTTTATGTCCTTCAGCGTCATATTTGCGAAGGGATACAGCCTTGCCCTTATATCGGCATTTATGCTGTCGATCTCCGTCTGTATCGCCGCGATATCCGCCTTTGCCTTTGACAGCTTTTCGAGATAAGCGTCTTTTCCGTCAAAATCCTCGCACTGTCTCAGCTTGTCAAGCAGCGTCGTGACCTTCACATACTGCTCCGTCGTCAGCCTTTCCGGAAGACCGTCTGCCGCTTTTCGGTCGGAATCCGTAAAGTACAGAAGAACGCTGTCGTTCTGACCGTCCTTCGGGCTTTCAATTACCTCTGTGGTATCGGCTATCCTGTCAATGTCTATCCCGGCAGACACTGCGGCTTCGGAGAGCCTTCGGTAACCTTTTACATAGCTTCTCTCCCCCTCCGGGAGCGAATAGAACGCCGTCAGCAGCTCTTCAAGCGCGGTTCTGTCAGCGGATGCAGTGACAGCCGAAATTCCGGTCTCAAGGTTGGAAATGCGCTGTTTAAGAGAATTGCTCTGCTCCTCGCGGAAGTCGTAAAGGGTGCGCATTCCCATGCTCTGACGCCACAGCGCAGCCATTGTGTAAAGCGTCTGTTCACCCGCCATAGAATTTGACTTATCGGGGTGCGAGGTCGGGTTGTCCGGATCATAGGCATAGGAATGGACAAAGCCGCCGTCACTCATCCGGTATTTCAGAATGCCGTCAAGAAGCGTTTTTCCGTTCTTTATAAAGCGTTCATCTTTCAGCGGGTCGATTCCGAGACAGCACAGCGCGACAACGACCTGATCGGTGCTTTCAACGTTTTCCGTCCCCCAGCTTGCAAAATCGCCGGTGTCAAGCTGCATTGCGGAAAGGCAGTCAAGTGCTTCTTCAGTCACCTGATAAACCGCCTTTGTGACCTCCTGACCGAGGGATTTCTGTTTGTAGGTATATTTCTTTTCACTGTTGTAATACGGTGCCAATGCCTGAAGCGCCATTGCCGTGATATCGGGATCGGAGGTTTTTCCGCTCAGCGCAAACCCGCCGTCGGGCAGCTGTTGACGGAGTATCCCGATTATGATATCATCGCGGGTGTAATAAGCGCCCTTTGGGATATCGTAACGCATACTGTCAAGTGTGATAAGCCCCCATATCCAGCCGTTTATGCCCTGCCTGCCGAGAGGGGTGGTCTTTCCCCTGTCATATGTGCCGTCGGCAATGAGGTTTATCGGGTTTCCGTCAGCGTCCGTCCCGATATCGGTCGGATCCCCGCCCATTGCGAGGATCGCAAGCGAAATGCGGTGCCATTCCGTCGCCTTCGCGGCGCTGAGCTTTCCCGGCTGACTGTAGCGCTCTTCGACCCTGTCCCTTATAACGGCAAGATATCCGGCGTAATTGTCGGCGATCCCGAGTCTGCCGAGCCCTATCGGATACCAGTCGCCGGGAGTCGTGCCGGCAAGCTCAAGATAGGCTTCGTTTATCAGATAACCGCCGTTGCCGGAGCGGTTGTCAGCCTTTTTCCATGCGATAATGCCATCCGCGACCGACAGGAAATCATTGCCGACCGCCGCCGACAGCCGCAATAGCGTAACCGGCGAAAACAGCATTATCGCGCACAGTAAAAATCCTGCAAGCCTCTTTTTCATCTTTACGGCTTCCTTTCGGTACGGTCGGAGCGCCGTTTTTTCAGGCACAGAACCGCAGTCACGGCGACAGCCGCAAATATCACGGCGATAATAACGTAAATTCCGGCTTTTGATGCCTCTTCTTTACCGTCATCTATACCGGTAATTACGGCGGAAGCTGTTCCTGTGCTGCCGGTTGTGTCCGCGGGTTGAGTGACGCTTCCGGAGGTTTCGGTTTTCTCATAAGTGCTGACGCCGTCTGAGGTGACCGGTTCGGTAACCGGTGCTTCGGTCGTGCTTACGGTATCGGAAGATTCCGGAGAACCGTCTGTTGTTGCCGGAGGGTCGGTTTCGCGGGGCGGATCGGTCTTTGTCTCCGATGAGGAATCGGAGGACGGATTTTCAACGGCACGGTTCAGCTTTTCAGCCGCCGAGTCCACCTTATTCACGTTCTGTCCCCCGGCTCCGCTCGATCGGAATGTATCCCACGAAATGTTCGCCGGATTGATATTGATTTCTATCGTATCGTCGACCAACGGTGTGACGAATACCGATGCAAAAGAAGTCATGCGCTTTCCTTGCGCATTATACGGAGATACCCGCACCAACCGGTGCACACCATTCTCGCTTTTCAAATAACCGTATACATAATCACCTTCGATTTGTATCGTCACCGATTTGATACCGGCCTCGTCGCCCTCCAATATATTGGCAATAGAGGCTTTATAGTTATGCTGTTCGCACCATCGCAAGTACATACGCATCAACATCGATGCCCAGTCTTGCGACTCGGTTCCTCCGGCTCCCGAATTGATTTTCAGAACGACACCCAATTTATCCTCTTCCCGACGCAACATATTGCGAAGTTCGAGATTCTCGATAAGCTCCGTAGTGCGTTTGTAAATCTCGTCCACCTCTTCTTCCGACACGATACCTTCTTTCACGAAATCGAAAGCCAGCCTCAATTCTTCCACCGACTTTTCTATTTCGGTATAACTATCTATCCAGAAATGTAAGGCTTTTACTTTCTTCATCTGTGCTTCCGCCTTTTTTTGGTCTTCCCAAAAATCGGGCACATGGGTACGCAACTCTTCCTCTTCTACCTCGATTTTCTTCGAATCGATGTCAAAGATACCTCCTCAACGCCAACTTGCGTTCTTCCGTCTCTTTTAATTGTT
>ENA-OURV01001304-OURV01001304.1-human-gut-metagenome-genome-assembly--contig:-NODE-1304-length-19886-cov-3.888760_pt1 | contig 19886 bp, 15 predicted proteins | sample MGYA00242141_ERZ509072 | MGnify/ENA primary metagenome ERZ509072 (study PRJEB26280, sample SAMEA2338763) | human gut metagenome | biome: human gut; feature: human-associated habitat; material: faeces... | reverse complement strand
GGGGCGCTTCATGAGAAATTTTTTTTTAGGTATTGAATAAACGGCAATCAAACAAGTTTGAGCGGCATGTTGCCGTTGTTTACAATAGATCTAACACTGTGAGGGGGTCTGGTGGTTCTTCGCGCTCTGCCGCTTGGAATATCTTCTTTTAGAAATCTTCGTAAGGGCGATAGGATCTACGTTGATAAGACGGACTTGGTTTTTTCAATGGTTCAAAATCAGTCCAGAGTCTTTCTAACCAGACCCCGACGTTTTGGAAAATCTCTGCTTGTCTCAACACTAGAAGCTCTGTTCGGCATAGGACTAGTAGTTCAATCTATAAATTCGTTATCAATTAAGTAAATGCGGACTCGATGTCTTCAAGCTTCCATTTCCAGCGGTAGATCACCGGTTCCGCATTCACTTGCATGATCCAACGGTTAATGTGATTGACGAGCTCTTCTTTAGAACGAACCCTCAATCCCCTCAGGCAGGTTCTGGCCATCTTCCCGAAGAATGATTCAATGAGATTGAGCCAGGATGCATGCTTCGGCGTGAAGGTGAATTTAAATCGATTCGGCTGTGTAGCCAAGTAATTCATGGTTTCTCTGGAACGGTGTGCAGAATGGTTATCCAAGATTATGTTGATAACGAGCCCTTCCGGATAGGTCTTGTCCAGCATCTTTAAGAAATCAATGAAGTCCGATGATTTATGAGATTCGCAGACGATGCTGTGAACTTTTCCGGTTAACAAATCTATTCCTGCCAGCAGGGATACGGTTCCGTGTCTGATGTATTCATAATCGCGCCGAACAAAACCTTTCCCGGGTTTCGGATTCCGGTCTTTATGCTTGTTCTCTACCGCCTGAATGCCCGGTTTCTCGTCGTAAGAAATAAAAACCTCTTGGTTAACAAGCGTTATTTCTTCTTCCGGATCATCGTATTTCTTCGCTAATTGCGTTATCCATTCAATCTTTTTATAGAGTAATAACACTTCCTTCGCTTTAGCCTCGAATTGCTCATCTTTCTTTTCCAAGTAGTAGCGAATTCGGTGTGGTTTAATCTCCGACTCGTTTAATAAATACCAAATGGTAGAGGCCGCAACAGATTCAAGTCGATCAAAGCCATGCTCTTTGCAGTGGCTTCTAACGTAGTTGGTAAGAGCAGAGAGGGTCCAAAGCTCTAATGCTGGTCCGTCAGGAAGTTCTCTTGGCTTGCTGCAGGCCAAAGAAATAATCCATGTCTGCTGCTCCGGATCCAGTTCTTTCGGACGCCCGGGGCGTGCTGCATCTTCTAAGGCTGCCTGGACTCCGGCTGAAGAAAAGCGCTTGATTATTTTGTTAACGACCGGACGGGAAATCCCAAGGTTATTTGCAATATCGGTGTTACTGCTCCCGGAGGCGGCCAACAGAATCATCTTTGCCCGTTGTACCTTCCGAATCTCTTCAGTTCTGGAAGAAACGATCTTCTCAAGAGTAGCTTTGTCTTGTTCAGATAAGACGGGATTAAATTTGCGGGTACGACCGGCCATGAAATTCCTCCATTCATGGCCGTATTATACTTCTTATTCTAATTAGATAACGTAATTTTAGAATTTTATACTAGGTTTATAAATCGAAGAGAAGGAACGGGCACTCGGATTCTTTTTGATCAAATATTAGATGTGTTGGCTGTAAAACCCGAAGAAATCGAGGGGTATAACGACATATCAGACACACAGTTCTTTACGGCGGTTCAAATCGCTGCCGGGAAAGTGGATGTAGGTTTGTGTACAGCCAACGTTGCTAAAGAAAACGGTTTGGAATTCATTCCATTAGCAAAAGAGGTCTATTACCTTGCTGCTGACCAAAAATTTTTAGAGACACAAAAAGCAAAGAAATTCCTCCAGTTCCTCCGAAGTTATGATTGGTCAGAGCACAAGGAGCAGCTTGAAGGGTATGACTTTAACGGTACCGGCGAAGTTTTTAAGGTTTCGTGTACCCGGCGCATCTCAAGGAACAAGAATTTCCGTTTCGCGGAACAACTTTGATATGTTCCGAATATCGGTGCAGACCAGTCTTAAAAATTAGTTCTACGTTCCAGGAAATAAGATTTAAAAATCAAGGCTTCATGAAAACAGTTTCTTTATTAAATCTCATTCATTGAAGAAAACTCTGTTCCTCGGAAAGACGGTCCCCGAACCTCGAAACATCGAATACGAAAAACGACCCACTTCTTCCCCTTTTTTAAAGTTTTGAAATTCGTTGCTGTAACAAAAGAGACCAGTCTTCTGATTTTGGTCTTTGGTTTTTGCTTCCCATTGAATTTAAATAATAATTTCGTATTTGTTATTTTTAACTTTATCTCGTTATTTTTAGCGTTTTACCTTTTTATTTTCGATCATCCCCTCTGTTAGAAAGTGAAACTCAGACAGTCTTGGAAATTCTTTTGACAGGCTTTTGTTCCGTAAGAGACTTTTGGGGAACCGCGGAACAAAATCAAAGAAAGCCAATATTGGACTAAAGACGAGCCGCCCTCATTCCGAGGAGTATTTTTAGGTTAAATTATTAATTTTATTTTGTATAACCCCGTTCCGAGGTACGGTTAGCCAGTTTCCGCAGAACAGTAATCGAAACTCTCAATATCGCTTGTTCCGATTGTTTATCCCCCGCTTCTCCATCTAAGATATTAAAGCAGCATCGTTCAATATTTATTGTTAATCAAATAGTTGGAGGATGTATGGATAGAAAGGCTATCGTTCAGGGGCTTTATAAAAAGCTCAAAATCCGAGAGATCGCTACCCTCTCAAAATGCGGTCTTGCAACAGTTCAAAGGACCAAAGACTATCTTCAAAACCACAATATCCCTCTTGAAGAAGCCATTGAATTTACAGAGTCTCAGCTGCAAGCACTGTTCGATCAACCTCACCGGAAACCTGATGTCTTTGTCGAGGAAGACTTTGCAGAGGTCTTCCGCAAGGTCAATCGTGTGAAGCTGAGGATGTCATTAAAGGATTGTTGGTATCAATACAAGAAATCTCACGAACAAAGCAGTCTTGAAGTAATGGGGTACAAGACTTACTGCAAGCGTTATGGAGAGTTCAAGGAAAAACTCGACGAAGAGGCAAAATTCCAAGAATGCGGACGCCGCCAGTGGCTGCCGGGACAGGCGGTTATGGTTGATTACAGTGGAGACGGACTGCCTGCGCTCATCGGCAGCGAGCACGTCGAACTTCAAATCTTTGTGGCCGTGCTTCCTTACTCGGGCTATACCTTCGCGTACGCAACTCCTGATCAAACCAGAAAAAGCTGGCTTCATTCAATCAGGGAAATGATGACGTCTCTCCAGGGAGCAACGAAATATCTAATTCTGGACAACAGCACTACCTGTGTCTGCCAGGCAAGTAAAGTCTGGCCAAAATACGCAAAGGAATTTGAACACGTATGCCGCTATTACGGAACGATCCCTTATGCCGGAGAGCCCCATGTTCCTTTGTCAAAACCTCATGTGGAACGAGCCGTCGGGCTTGTTCAGGAAAAAATTCTCTCGCAGCTCATTGATGAAAGACCGGCCGCATCAATTAAGGAGGCAAATGAGCGCTTGGCCGAAAAGGTCAGAGTATTTAACGATCGTCCCCTAGAGATCGATCCGAGTCTGACACGACGCACCTTATTTGAAAGCAAAGAAAGAGAGTTTTTAAAACAGATCCCGGCAATCCCCTGGGGCGAGGACATTGAAGTTAAGCGATTAAAAGTTCAAAAAGGAGGAACCGTAAGGTACAACCAACGCCGCTACCGGGTGAATTATCGATACGTTGGAGAGTACGTTAATGTGGTGGCCTGCGAGAGCGACCAAACTATCCGTATCTTCACGGACAAGAAATGGAGCCTCATCGGAGAACTTCCTCTCAAGGACGGCACCAACCTGACCATCGAGGATCTTGAGAAGCAAAGTTCCGGCTCAAGATTTATGCAATTGAAAGCGGCAGAATTAATAGGAAATATACGTAAAGCCGGTTCAAACTCTCAGGCACTGTATATGCAGCTGGCGGGAATGGCAGATGAATTAGCCGGTGCCCGATATGCCAGATTTATCAATAAACGCTTCTCTGAATTAGGAGCAGAACCGTTCGAAAAAATCCTGGAAGAATCTCGCGATCTGGGAGCGGGTTGGGATTTAGAAGAACTAAAAGACAAACTCACAAACGCCGGCAAGAAAGAAATCGTCAGTATCCGCCGGAGAGCCGGCCAAGTGCTTCAACGCGAACAAAGAGCTGACCGAAATCTCAGGGGTGCCGAACACTATGAATCAATCTTGAGGGAAAGAAAAGTGGAGAGCTAACGTTATGGAAAAACTAAAAGAAAATGCCGCCTTGTCCGGTTCATGCTCTAGCGGAGTTGCGCCCTCTCAGGAGCAGATGAACAGAGAAGCGGCTAATGGAGATAGTCTGCTCCGAATGACGGTAACAAGCAAGATAGAAGAAACGATCATGGATCTCCTTAGAGAGTACAGACTGAATGCCTTTGCCCAGCAGCTCCACGAGCAGCTCATTGATCCGTCTTGGTCGTCTCAACCGTTCTTAAGACGCCTTCTTGTCTGCTTGGAGGCAGAACGTGTGGTTCGAAAGGAACGCGGTGCGGAAAAAAGATTTAAGATCGCCGGCCTTACTAGAGGAGCTTATAGCTTAAGGCAATTCGACTTTGCGCCCGGACGAGGAATCTCCCGTCAAACCCTTGAGGAAATCATTGAATGCCGATGGATCGCTAAGAGAGTACCTCACCAAAGACGAGACAGCCGCCGCAACGGTAAATCAATTGCGATCACGGGTGCCACAGGTTGCGGAAAAAGCTTCCTTGCGATGGTTATTAGTTCCGAGGCAATCGAAAGGGGGTTTAATGTGAAGTACTGGAGTCTGAGTGAGTTGGTAGAAAGACTATCGAAGGCGGAGAAAAAATCTGAGACGCTAAAGAAGATCAATGAAGCGGATTTGCTCACCATCGATGACTTCGGTCTGGGGACCCTAACTGCTCAGGAACAAAGCCTCGTCTATGAAATTATTAAAAGTCGTGCTGATAATTTGTCCACGATCATAGTCAGTCAAAGACCATGCGCTGACTGGTATGAGTGGCTGGGTGGAAAATACATCGCTGATGGAGTCGCCGACAGAATAATTAATTTCTATTATTTAATAGAGTTAAAAGGGGAATCGCGGCGAGCGCTAGCACGGAAACAGGCTAAAGAAGCGGCTGAATTGTAAAGCTAGACGGTCTCTCGAAATAAGGGGCTGGCCCGGGAGACCAAATTTAAAAAATCGTAACCTGTTCCGCGGAACAGGGAATGTTGTTCCAAGACCGTATCCTGCGACATCTTAACTCCGGATATTGCTTAGAAGCGATTGGCCAAACTTGTCCTAAAAATTTAGTAGGTGTTAGAGGAGATAAAGCAATTCGGACAAGATTTCCTTCGTTTTTTTCAATTTTTTTTGCTCTTTTAATGGACTCTTTAGAAAAAGATAAAAGGTACTTAGCGTCTTTATAGATGGATTTTCCTGCCGGAGTTAATCGCATGCCTGCAGGACTTCTATCAAATAGCTTAACTCCAAGTCTTTCCTCAAAAGTTGTGATTTGTTTAAAGACGGCCTGAGGACTTTTTCCAAGATGTAGCCCTGCTTGCGAAAAGCTTCCGGATTCCGCAACAGAAATGAATATTGGTAAATTGGAATCTAACATTTAATCTATAACGTATTATTTAAATTATTAAAATATCAACAAATAATATTTATAAAGAAATTAAATTAAATTTACTTCTCATTTATATTATTAATTTTTAAATTTATTAAAGAATGATAGCATCAGGAATCTAGATTTTGCTAATGGAATAAGATTCAATAAAAACAAATAGTTATATTTTCAAATAAATTTAAACGAAAATATTTAAACATATTAACCAAATAGTTTAAATAGACGTTATTTTTAATATTTTTATAAGCATTTCTCCTCTTGTGGTTATTTACAAAATGTTAAAAACTAAAAATAGAGGTTTTACCTCGGTGCTCAATAAAAGTGAGGAGCAATTTTATTTGAGCAAGACCTTAAATTCCATTTTTATGGAAACCTTAGGAGAAATGTAATGAATAAAGCATTTAAGTCAATTTGGAGTGATGCAAGGCAATCTTTTGTCACGACCAGTGAGATTCAATGTTCTCACGGCAAAAGATCAAAGACATCAGTAAGTCTTGGTGTTGCAGCAGTACTTTTAGCGGCTGGAGGTTTAGCTTCTGCAGCTTACGTAGAGACCGGTGTACTGGGTGACAAGGCATCCTGGGAGACTGCTGAATATAACTATAACTGGGGCTTAGGCGCAATGAATGCATCTTCCGCTTACGCTCTTGGTTTTTACGGACAAAACACAACAACCGGTGTGATGGATTCGGGAGCTTGGTTAGGTAACCCTGATTTAGATTCTCCGCGCATTACGGCTACGCACGTAACAGGAGTATATGGTTCCACGGGAAATCGTTATCCTCAAAGTATATACGCAACCATACAAAAAGGAGTTACGCCAACAGCCGGAGAGGGACAGCCTTTCACCGAAGGTGAGGAATTTGATGTAAAAGGGGATTACACATTAGGGTTAAACGACGCTCATGGTACTCAAGTTACAGGGGTGATTGGCGCTGAGAGAAACGGAGAGTACGGCCATGGTGTTGCCTTTAAGGCGGATGTAGTCGTCGGGAACACGGGGGCAACCGACAACAATAATTACGGTCCATTCCAGGATTATAACTATTACTTTAAAGGGTATAAGGCCTTAGCGGATGCGGTTAATGCCGGTAACGGAGAATATCGTGGAGGTATGGTTAATAACTCTTATGGAACTAACACTAAAATCTATAGTTCAGGAGGACATAGACTTACGCCAGATGAGATGTCGGACTTGTTAGCCGGCAACGGAAGTTATGAGAGAGCTGCTGCGGCATACTCTGTGACCTTCTCCGGTGACTATAGTTTTTTGGGCTTAGATGATGTACCAGGCGCAGACCAGTACTCGGCTAACCCATCCGCATTTGAGTGGGAGTATATGTACTTCAAGCTCAAATATGGAGATAAACCCAGCTTTTTGGATGGCGCTTATGATGCCGTGAAGGGAACGAATGTAATTCTATCCTGGGCCGCTGGTAACCAGGATCGAGGAACTCCTTATTTGAAGGGCTTATATCCGTATTTCCATCCCGAAGCAGAAAAAAATTGGTTGAATGCCGTGGGTGTCATGCAGACCCGTGGTGATAATGACCAGTACATGCAAGCTACTTATTGCAAGGCAGGTCTTGCTAAATGGTGGTCAATGGCCGGTCCGACTGCGTATCCGGGTATAGGAACTACGTATGTTACAAACCAATTGGAGGACGGAAGAGTCACAACTACAGGATTCAACGGCACTTCGGCCTCTGATCCCCAAATTTCGGGTGCCTTTACGGTTCTTCAGTCCCGTTATCCGAGCATGACTGCGATACAAGTTAAAGACGTCATGTATACAACAGCAAGCCATATCGGAGCAAATGGTCAGCCTTTTACTAATTGGACAGCCGCAGAAGGCACGCCTGATGTTATTTATGGCTGGGGTATGCCTGATCTTGAAAAGGGAATGTATGGTCCTGGCCAGTTCTTAGATCATTTTGAATATCGTTTGGCAGAACCGCTTGATGTTTGGAGCAATGATATCACTGAGGCCGGCCTCCAGCAGAGGGAAAAAGAAGACAAAGCCTGGATGGCCGCGACTAAGAATGGGACAGACCCCGACGCAGGCGGAGAGTACACGCTTGGGGATGATATCGTTGTTTTAGACGGAAATCTCGACTTCTACGATAACGCTGTCAGCCCCGAGCAGGCAAAGAAATGGAGAGCAGAGTATTACGCTGCTAGAGCAGCTTATATCCAGAATAAAATCGACAATAACCTTTACAAGGGCGCTTTGATTAAATCTGGTCAGGGCACTTTGGTTATGACGGGTAACAATAGTTATACCGGTGGTACAGAGGTTAAAGAAGGTTCATTATTCGGTTTCACGGAATCCTTTGGCTCTGCAGACGTGAATGTTAATGGAGGTACATTTGGTATATTGGCTACTTTCAACGACAACTTTACCCAGAAGGGACAGCTCAACTCTCTCGTTGGAGTTGCAAGAGCTCCTGTACAGAAAGCGAATGTCGTAGTCAATAACGGTGGTACGTATGCAATTGTTGCGGATCAAGATGTCCAAGTTGGCAACCTAACTTTTAATCCTGGTTCCAAGGTTACCGTTACATCTTTGACCGATAACGCGTTTGAAAAGGCTTACGACGGCATTGATCAAGTCGGAACCGTTACGGCTGACAAGATTGAAGGCTTCAACGAAAACGCTGTTGTGACTCCTGACTTTGCCTTAGTTGACCATACCGTAACGCTTGACGGAAATACCCTTACAGGGGTCCTGACCAAGAACGATAAGACTTTAGCTGACTACGCAGCTAACAGCAATGGCGTAGCAGTAGCGAATGCTTTGATGGCCGACGATGCGCTTCTGGCTGGTTTGACTGATGCGACTAAGGATGAGGCAAGAAATACGCTCAACTCTTTAGGTAATGACATTCATGTGACAGCCAATGCAATGACGATCGCTAATGGTCAGTCGCTGGTTCGTGCAATTAAGGATCAGGCAATTGGAATTGACGGAGCTGCTCGTGTAGCAGATGTCGATGGCGGACGTGCTCGCCTGTGGCTCTCTGCTGTTGGCAATTGGTCCAAGATGGATCGTGCCGGAGCCTCTAAGTTGAAAGCTGACTTCTACACAGGATTGGTTGGCTTAGAAGCTGACATCAATGCCAATAATAAAGTTGGGATCTTCTTCGGTGCAGGTAAAACAAAGTTCAAAGGCGGTCATGACGGAAAGATTGACTCCGACGATCTCCATTTTGGCATCTACGGTCAGTCCAAGTTTGAGCCGGTGCGTTTGAATTACGGTTTTGCTTATACACATCAGGACCGCGATGCAAACAGCGCTCTCTTCTATAAGAACCAAGCTTTCGCGGCCTCTCCGAGCTACAACGCCAAACTTGCTCAGATCTTCGGCGAAGTTGCATACACCGGACTGAATTTTGGTACCGTCAATGTTGAACCGTATGTTGGTTTAGCTTGGATGCATCTCTCTGCCGACGACTTCAGCAATGACTACGTAGGCGGTAAGGTCCGTACTAAGTTTGATAGTCAGAACCTTGCTGTCTCGAATCTTGGTGCTCGCGTCAAGGTTCCGTTTGAAGTGGGTCCGGCTAAGTTCAAAGCAGTTGCAGACGTGAATTGGACACAGTACATGGGCGATACCCGTGGTAAATCCACGCTTAAGTTCGGCAACGGAGCTTCGGCGAAGATTAAGAGTGAAAAACTCTCTGCAGTCGCTGCTGTAGGTCTGGGACTTGAAGCTCAGTTAGGTAAGAGAGCTTCTCTGGGTGTCTCTTACTACGGTGCTTACGGCAGCAAGATTAAGTCCAATGGCGTCGGTGCGACATTCAAACTTGCTTTCTAAACAATCATTTTTCTCCCTGGGTGGTAGGAGCTTCATCTAATGAAGCTCCTAGCGGCAGAGTGCGTTCCATACCTAGCGCACTCTGCTGCATCACCAACCTCAATCCCAAATTAATAGGGAAAATTTTATGAGTATCATGGTTATTCTTCAGATCGTCGTCCTCTTGGGCGCGATCTTCATCGGCGTGCGGCTGGGCGGCATCGGTATCGGTTATGCGGGCGGCGCAGGCGTGCTGGTTCTCGGTCTTTGTCTGGGCATGAAGCCGGGCAACATCCCTTGGGACGTGATCCTGATCATCGCTTCTGTAATTGCTGCTATTTCTGCAATGCAACTTGCAGGCGGTCTTCAGTATCTTGTTTACATTGCTGAGAAAATTCTCTACAAGAACCCGAAATACATTAATTACCTCGCTCCGATTGTTACTTATGTCCTGACAATTTTCGCAGGTACAGGCCACACAGCTTTCTCAATGATTCCGGTTATTGTTGAAGTTGCCAAAGGCGAAAACATTCGTCCGTCTGTTCCGCTCTCTATCGCAGTGGTTGCTTCTCAGATTGCGATTACTGCGCCCCCGGTTTCTGCAGCTGTTATTTACATGACAGGCGTATTGGAACCATTCGGATGGAGCTATCCGGCTCTTCTCGGCGTTTGGCTTTTGACAACCTTCTTAGGCTGCATGATTACAGCCTTCATCATGACTCACATTTCTAAGATGGATCTTGCCAGCGATCCGATCTATCAGGAACGTTTGAAAGAAGGCTTGGTCAAGCCTCCGGTTGGCCTTAAAGATATGACGATTACTCCGTCTGCCAAGCTTTCTGTTTGGATCTTCTTGATCGGCGTCTTGTGCGTTGTCTTCTATGCTTCTGCTATTTCTCCGGCTGTTGGCTTGATTAAACCGGTCATCGTTCCTCGCGATGCGGCGATTATGAGTTTGATGCTTGCTGTCGGTGCTCTTATTACCGTTTTATGCAAGGTTAATCTCGGAGATGTAGCCGGAACATCTGTGTTTAAGTCCGGCATGGTTGCCTGCATCTGCGTTCTTGGTGTTGCTTGGCTCGGTGATACTTTCGTCTCCGGCCATACAAAGGAAATCAAAGATTTTGCAGCTCAAACAATCAGCCAGTATCCGGCACTGCTTGCGGTTGTATTCTTTTTAGCAGCGATGCTTTTGTACTCTCAGGCGGCTACAGCTAAAGCAATCACTCCGACAGTAGTTGCAGCATTAGGTATTACAGCCGCCAATCCGGACAACTCTTACATGCTTGTCGCATGCTTCGCAGCTGTGTCTGCTCTGTTTGTTCTCCCGACTTATCCGACATTGCTCGGAGCAGTCCAGATGGACGACACGGGTACAACTCGTATCGGTAAATGGGTCTTCAATCACTCCTTCTTTATCCCAGGCGTTCTGGCAATTTTCTTCTCAGTTGCCCTCGGATTTGTAGTGTGTGGATTTGTTTAACCTGAAAGAAGGGAAAGAGGGGTCAGCCCCTCTTTCCAAAGCTGAGGAGGTCCGGCATGAGCGCGGTTTTTCTTTGGCTGTGCAAGGCAGGGATGATTCTTTACGTTTTTACCATGCTGGTGCTTACCATCGGTTACTGCTCTGTCAGCATCTATCGCAAATATTTTGATAATAAATAATTAACTCCCTAAATCCTCTTGTTGTCCTCTCATTGAACTTAAAAATTCTTTGAGGTTTTGGCAAAGGCTGGAATGTCCGAGGGCTTCCAAACCTTTGCCTTTTCTTTTGTTTCTTAAAGGAGGAATAGATTCAAAAATAATGACGTTCTTGCCATTGGCTAGGAATTTCTGCAGTCAATCAATGGTAAATAAGAAAAGCCGCAGCGAAATCCGAAATCATCGGATCTGACTGCGGCCTGTTTTGGCTAATGCTTCAAATAGCGATTATTTGATGTATTGATCTTCCCACTTAGCCATGGTGCCGTTGGCCTTGATGGTCTTCATCCAGTCGTTTACGGCAGCTTCAAGTTTTGGGTAACCCTGTTTCATCAGAACGCCGAAGTGGTTTTCTGTGAAGGGTTTGTCGACTAAAGGAGCAGCAACTTTAGGATTGTCCTTGGCGTAGCGGCGAGCTTCCATCGTTTCGGTGATCATTACATCGGCTTTGCCTTCACCGACCAAGCCCGGAATCTCGGCGTTGTGCTCATGCATCATGAGCTGAGCTTTCGGAGTCATTTCCTTGGCAAACTTTTCGTTTGTGCCGCCCGGGTTGTACATGACACGAACAGTCGGCTGGTTGACGTCGTTCAATTCTTTGAACTGACCGGCCTTGTTCTTAGTGACGAGAATCGTCTTGCCAAAGGTGAGATAACCGTCGGACATGGTCATGACTTTCTTACGAGCGTCTGTGACGGTAATGCCGCTCATGGCAACGTCAAACTTATCGGCCATCGTGTCGGCCTGCAAGGTCTTCCAAGTTGTCGGAACATATTTGAGTTTGACGCCGAGGTACTTAGCCAGGGACTGTGCCATTTCTGCGTCAAAGCCTTCGTATTTCCCGGTTTCTTTGTTGAGGTAGCTCATCGGCTTGTAATCGCCGGTAGAACCGACTAAGAGTTCGCCGGAGGCCTTAATTTGTTCTAAGGAGCGGGCTTCTGCCATGCTGGCAAATGCAACAGTCACAGCAGCTAAGGATAAAACCAAAATGGAAGTGACAAGTTTTCCGTGCTTCATTTTTATAAGTTCTCCTAAACGAGGTTTGATCGACTCAGTATACGACTCAAAACCATCTAAAACAAAAATAAATCCCATTCTTTTAAAAGATTTCGCAAATATTTCCCGTTTTATTTGCGGCGAGTGGGAACGCAAAGCCTTTTAATTTCAAGGCTTAAAAGTATTAAGGTCTTCTTCAGACATTATTTTAGCAAAATATCTGAATAATCAAATAAATGCCATTCTTTACAATAAGAAGCATGCAAAGAATTACCCCATCTGAGACGCTCAATGATCTGCAGCATAAGGCCGCTCGGCTGGTCTTCAATGGTGAGTCGTTTTTGAGTCCGAGGATGGATGAAGCTGATTCGGCCGCAGTGGAGAAGGAGACGATCTCCGCCGAAATACTCCGCAAGAGCGCGGTTCAGAGGCCCTTTGCCGTAAGTCGCATCTCCGATGATCGGATGTGCGAGATGTTTGAGATGTCGTCTCAGCTGATGACGCCTGCCGGTAGCGAGTTCTAGAAGAACTAAGGAGAGGCGGGTGGTATCAAATTTTCCCGAAGGAACGGGTACCTCGGCTTCTGCCAATTTATGAAGATAAGAGAGCGCGTCTTGAGCTTCTGTCTTCTGAACTCTCAGGTAGGGATCAACCGGGGGCTTTAGTGCATGGCGGATTTCAATATCTTCCGGTGTCCAGCCGCGTGCGACTGCGTAGTAGCGTTTATGGAAAGTTTCATGAGTTTGCTGACTAAGCGCCGAAACGATTTCGCTGTTAAGGCCGAATAACAAAACGCCCGAAGTGCCGCGGTCAAGACGGTAGACAGGATTCACGCGGCGTCCGATTTGATCGCGCAGAAGCTGCAGAGCAAATTCAGTGTCGCCGTTCGCAATCTCCGTTCGATGTGTCAGCATCTTTTCTGGCTTTGAGACGGCGACAAGATCATCATCTTGATAGAGGATTTTCAATACGGTCATGAGCGGGCAGTTCGGCAGACAGGAGTGCCGGAGGAAATAGGCAAAAAATAAGGACTCGATTCTAGCGAACCGAGTCCTAAGAAGAAAGATGAAACTAAAGCACTAAGTTAGCCGCGGATCAGGAAGATTCCGATGATGACCCACAGCAGGAGGAAGACGGTATCGATGCTCATCAGAACGATCGGTGTCCAGCCGACTTCCTTAAGTTTGCCCAAAGAAGTCTTTAAGCCTAGGGCGGAAATGGAGATCAAAATGAACAGTCTGGAGATTTCGCCGAGTGTGTTGGAGACATTCGTCGGAATAATTCCAGTGCAGTTCAAAGCGGCCAGAGCGATGAAGCCGAGCAGGAACATCGGAATGTTCTTGTACCAGGGCTTGGCTTTCTCTTCTTCAGTGCGATGTGCCTTAGAGGAAAAGACAAACATGAAGATGATGAGGATCGGGATCAGAAGAGCGACACGAATCATCTTCGTCAAGCTCGCGATTTCCAGTGCGTCCGGGCCGATCATGGCGCCGGCGCCCACGACCTGTGCAACGTCGTGAATGGTACCGCCTAAGAAGATGCCGGCATCGATGTGGTCAAAGCCGCACCATCCGGAGATGAACGGATAAAGAACCATAGCGAGGGTGGACAGGGCGGTAACCGTGACCACGATAGCAAGCAGAGCCTGTTCTCTTAACTGCTTATGGTTGAATGTGGCAGCTAAGGCAATAGCGGCAGACGCACCGCAAATAGCGGTAGAGGCGGCAGCCAGTGTGCCTTCGGTAAGCGGCCACTTAGAAAAACGGGTAATGAAAGCGCCGAAGAGCAGTGTGGCAAACACACCGCCGATAATCATGGCAAGCAGGGCCGGAGACAGGAGTCCCAGCTGGCTCGCGGTGATTTTGGCACCTAACAGGCCTACGCCCCATCGGAGAACGGTTGTGGAGCAAAAATGAATACCGGCAAGCGTTCTCCGGTCCTCTGAGAGGAAGTGGAAAGCCATACCGATTAACAAAGCGAACAAAACAGCAGGACCGCCGTAGTGCTCAGAGACGAATAGTGAGGCAGCGCCGATAATGACGGCCATAAGCGTTCCGCGCCAGCGCGTTTCCAGCCAGTGTTTCAAACTCACTTTTTCTGTGGTCATGTTTTAAATTTCTCTTGTGTTCCATACGAGCCACACAATGGTGCGCTCGTCATGAATGTGCGGGAGCACCTTCTGACGGACAAGAGTGTGGTACTCGTTCAGCCATTTCTTTTCGTCGGGCTGCAGCCTTTCCGGAATGACGGCAGAAAGGTCTATCGGACAAAGAGTTAGTGTTTTGAATTTCAAGAAACGTCCGAATTCATTTTCTTCTGCGAATTCGGTCGCCACTAAATTTTCAATGCGGATACCCCAGCGGCCGGGACGATAAATACCGGGTTCATCACTGGTCACCATGCCTTCGGACATTGCTGTCTCTTTCGAGATAAACGCATCGGAACGAGGGCTTATCCGCGGGTAACTAATCCTCTGCGGCCCTTCGTGAACATTAAGGAAAAATCCGACGCCGTGGCCCGTTCCATGCCCAAAATTAGCAAAATGTTGCCAGATCGGTTCACGCGCTAAGGGATCTAATAATTGTGAAGAAATACCGTCGGGAAATACGGCTATCGCAAGACGTATGTTTGCCCGTAATACGGCGGTGTAATCTTCTTTCATCAGATCGGTTGCTTTCCCGATCAATTTTGTGCGGGTGATGTCGGTCGTACCTTCGGGAAATTGAGCTCCGGAATCAATGAGAAGGAAGCCGTTATCCTTAATCGGGTCGCCTCCGGACTTATCGGGTTGATAGTGGGGGAGTGCGGCGTTGGAGCCGAATGCAGAGATGGTTTCAAAGCTCAGAGAAATATATCCCGGAAGAGATTTTCTGAAGAAAAGGAGCTTGTCGGCGAGGGACTGCTCCGTCATTTCTTCTTTGCCCAAATTGCGATCGAGCCAGGCAAAGAATCGCACCAAGGCAACACCGTCTTTGATCATGGCGTCAGATATCAGATTGATCTCTTCGGGCGTCTTGAGCGCTTTCATGCGTTCAATAGGATTAGGCAATTCCAGCTGAGTGATCTGCTCCGGCAGGTGAGACAGCAAAGACGCATTGATTTCTTCCGGGTCAGCCAGCACCGTTCCTGAGGAAAGAGAGGCGAGCGTCTTGCCGACACAATGGTAAGGAGCTAAAGCAACACCGTCCCGAAACAATAACTCTCTCAGATTGGCAGGGACTTTCTCTTCGTTAATGAAAAGCGTTGCAGTGCCCTTGGACGGAATCAAGGCGTAGGCGTAGAAGACGGGATTGTTCGGAACGTCGGATCCGCGGAGGTTAAAAATCCATGCGATATCGTCGAGCTTCGAAGTAAGCAGATAGTCCGCACCTTCTTTTTTGAGAACCTCACGCAGAGCGGTAAGTTTCTGTTCTCGGTTTCGCGGGGAAACTGTATGGTCAAAGATCGGCTTTTCAGCGCGTTCCGGTCTTTCTTCCCAGATGGTTTCTTCGGGCGTCTGACGAACCAGCGAGAGATGAAGATGTTTCTCGGCAAAAACTCGGGCGTAATTCTTGGCGTCTTTGCTGGAAATCAATTCGGAGTTGATGCCGACACAGTCGTTGGCCATCAAGTGCGCGGCAAACCAGTCGGCAGACTCCGCGGCGTAGCCTTGGTTGAGTTTAACGAGTTCAATGCCGGAGCCCACGAGCTGCTGCTCGGCCTGAACCCAGTAGCGGGAGTCGGTGACAAGCGCTGCGGCGTCCTGAGTCACTAAGAGAGATCCTGCAGAGCCCGTGAAGCCCGAAAGCCACTTGCGGAAGGCATAGTGTTCATCCACGTATTCGGAAAGATGAGGGTCTGCCGTCGGGACGATCCAGCCGTTGAGACCGTGATCTTTCAAAAAAATACGTAATGCAGACAGTCTGCTGCTGATAGAGGAGTTCACTGAAGCCTCCGCAATGGAAAATTAATAAACTTTGCGCATCGTTGCCGAGAGCGGAGTGCCGCTTTCGTCGTTTTCAATTGTCTGGCGGCCGATGTGCATCTTCTCAACGCGCCAGCCGGCGTCGCGCAGTTCGTTCAACGTTGCAACGACGTCCAGGTCGGGGCATTCAAACGAGAATCCGCCGAGTTTGGTGCCGGCGGTAAAAAGTCCCGCACCCTTGCATACCGTTTCTGTACGTAAAGGAGCATCCAGCAGCGGGTCAAGTCCGGCGCGATCGACGTGCGGAGTAAAGGCAGAATGCGGTCCCGTGGAAGAACATCCTGCTAAGGCCAATGCAGCAAGCGCTACAGCAGTTAAAAGTAAGCGTTTACTCACCATTTAATTTCTTATCCAAAAGACGACGATTGGTCATGCGCAATGCATGTTCGGTGGTTTCCCAGTCAATGCAGGCATCGGTGACGGAGACACCGTATTTAAGCTGAGACAGATCGGCAGGAATCTTTTGATTGCCGGCGTTAATGTTGCTCTCCAGCATGACGCCGCAAATCGATTTGTTGCCGTTGACAATCTGGGTAATGCAGTCGTTCAAAACGAAGGGCTGCAGGTCGGGATTTTTCATGCTGTTGGCATGCGAGCAGTCGACAACGATGCGGGAGTCGACGCCGGCATCCTTGAGGGCTTTCTCGGCCAGCATCACGCTCACGGTATCAAAGTTCGGACGTCCGCCGCCTCCGCGGAGCACCAGGTGGCTGTAGCGATTGCCTTTGGTCTTGATGATGGAGCTTTGGCCGTTTTCATAGATACCCAAGAAGTAGTGGCTTTGGCGGCTGGCTTTAACGGCGTTAATCGAGCTGTCCAGAAGGCCGTCGGTGCCGTTCTTAAAACCGACCGGAGCGGACAGACCGCTCGCCATTTCTCTGTGGGTTTGGCTTTCGGTTGTGCGCGCACCGATGGCATACCAGCTGACGAGTTCGCCCAAGTACTGCGGACCGAACGGGTCCAATGCTTCGGTCGCAACAGCCAGACCCATCTCATTGATTTTGATCATGAGCTCACGGGCCTTGAGCATACCCTTTGCCATATTGAAAGAGTTGTTCATGTCCGGGTCGTTGATGTACCCCTTCCAGCCGACGACCGTTCTAGGCTTCTCGAAATACACGCGCATGACCGGGAAGATTGTCTCTGAGATGTGTTCTGAGAGTTCGGCTAAACGCTGAGCGTAATCCAGGGCCGCCTTCGGGTCGTGAATGGAGCAGGGACCGGTAATGACCATCAAACGGTTATCTTCTCCCGTCAAAATCTGCTTGATTTGATTTCTGCTCTTGTTGACGTTCTCGGCAGCAGCTTCGGTAAGAGGCGCCATCTTTTTGATCTCAGCCGGTGAAGGCATCGGCGCGAAACCTTCAATATTGATGTCTTCCAAAGAAAAACCGGCTTGTTGCTTCACTTCGTTTAATTTCGGAGTTTGCATAAACAACCACATTAAAAAATCGGCCGAAGCGGCGCAAGTGTCAGGCTTCGGTCATAAACAAAACAAGTATCCTTGTCCGATTATAAGAAGGCGACCGAGGAAAAGCTCCCGAGGGCGCCTAAAAGTTATTGCTCTAGCAAACGGGAAAAGCCGTGCAATGCATAGCTATTGCCCACGGGCGGTTCTGCGACGGACAGACGGTTTACCGTCGGAGCGTTTGAAGCCGGCCGGTCCGTTTCTTCTTGGTCCAGGTCTGCGGTTTTTGTTCTGAGGCTTTGTCGGAGCAGAAACCTTCCAATCGGAGTAATCCAGTCCCGGGAAGTCAGACAAAGGCAGCGACTTCTTGATGAACTTTTCTATTGAGGCAAGTTGAGGCAGCTCTTCCGGAGATACCAGTGAGTAAGCCTCACCCGCTTCACCGGCACGTCCCGTTCTGCCGATACGGTGAACGTAGTCTTCTGCTTGCTGCGGCAGTTCGTAGTTGACGACCTGAGGAAGCTTTTCAATATCTAAGCCGCGGGCAGCGATGTCAGTGGCAACGAGAATAGGAAGCTTGTGCTCTTTGAACTCTCTGAGCGCTGTCGTTCTGGCGTTCTGAGATTTGTCGCCGTGAATGGCTTTGGCGACCAGGCCGTCTTTGAGCAGATGGCGAACCAGCTTATCTGCGCCGTATTTGGTTCTGGTAAAGACCAAAACCTGGTCCCATTGGTTATCGACGATGAGATCGCGGAGTACGGTGTGCTTATCGGCTTTCGGAACTCTGTAAAGGGTTTGGCGAACCAGCGAAGAGCCCTTATTTCTTTCGATTTCAACGGACTCAGGCTTGTTCAGGAATTCGGAGGCTAGCTTTTTAATTTCCGGCGAGAACGTGGCGGAAAAGAGCAGTGTCTGACGATCCGGAGGAAGCGCTTTCAGAATGCGCTTTAAGTCCGGAAGGAAGCCCATGTCCAGCATACGGTCGGCTTCGTCAAGAATCAGAATGTGCGTCTTAGATAGATCTGCAAAACTCTGATTCATGAGGTCGAGCAGACGACCGGGTGTTGCAACTAAGAAATCCAGCCCTTTGGCAATGGCGGCCTTTTGCGGATTGATGCCCACGCCGCCGAAAACGACAGCAGAGCGCACACCGAGGTCTTTGCCGAGAGAAAGAATGGTTTCTCCGACTTGTGCGGCAAGCTCTCGAGTCGGAGTCAGAACTAAAATACGAGGAACACGCTTTTGATAAAGCGTCGGTTCCTCGATGATCTTCTGCAGCATCGGCAGAACAAAAGCAGCCGTTTTGCCTGTTCCGGTCTGTGCGGCTGCCAAAAGATCGTATCCCTGTCGAACGAGCGGGATGGCTTTCATTTGAATCGGAGTCGGCGACGTAAAGCCGTTGGCTTCGATTAACTTTTCTAATTGGGGTGCAAACCCAAGTGTCTTAAAAGAATTCGACATTCAATGAGTCCTCTTTGAATTCGTTGCAGTGTAGTGCCAATTCAGTTCTCAATCTGAGGGATTACACCAATAGGGGGAACCAAGTGAGCCTAAAATCCAAGAATCACTAGTGAAGCGCCAATAGGAGGCGATAACGATGTTTGGTATTGACACTCAAGACATACAAGACTTAAAGATTGTGGACGTCAAAGTCGGAACAGGTGCTGAAGCAAAGCCCGGTGAACTCGTTCGTGTTCATTACACAGGCTGGCTCGAAGACGGTACAAAGTTTGATTCCAGCGTTGACCGCAACGAACCTTTTGAATTCCCGCTCGGAGCAGGCTATGTTATCCAGGGCTGGGACCGCGGCGTTGCCGGCATGAAGGTCGGGGGTGTTCGCCGTCTGTTCATTCCGTCTCAGTTAGCCTATGGCGACGGAGGCGCCGGTTCTGTTATTCCTCCGAATGCAACATTGATTTTTGAGATTCAGCTGCTCGGAGTTAAAGACAACGGTAAATGGCAGCTTGAAGAAGATGTTATTACTCCGGTTTCTGCGCCAGATGTGAAGTAATAAATTTAAAGGATCGAAATAGGCCGCTCGGAATGAAGTTCTGAGCGGCCTTTGCCGTATTTACAGATGTAAGAATTTTGGCTGCAGCTGTCTTTGGTGAGTATTTCGGAGTGCTCAGAAGGCCGTTGAAATTTTTGTGCCGGTACTCTTCAGGCTGGGGTTCCTTTTGCATCTGAGACAAGCCATAAGTAAACACCTGTCGCAACGGTGATAACCGAAATTACCCAAAAACCAGTAACAAATTCTCCTAGGTGATGTCCGAGGAAACCAAAGGTCATTGGGAGGAATATCGCTCCCAGGAAAGAAAAGAAATC
>ENA-OURV01001286-OURV01001286.1-human-gut-metagenome-genome-assembly--contig:-NODE-1286-length-20026-cov-4.132692_pt1 | contig 20026 bp, 15 predicted proteins | sample MGYA00242141_ERZ509072 | MGnify/ENA primary metagenome ERZ509072 (study PRJEB26280, sample SAMEA2338763) | human gut metagenome | biome: human gut; feature: human-associated habitat; material: faeces... | reverse complement strand
GGGGTTCCGGAGTAATCACGCACCTGCTGCGGGGTTATCCAGGGGCGTTTCGGCATGGCTTAGTCCTCCCCGAAGTCGGGCTGCGCATCATCCGCCGCCGGGACGGTGACGGTGATCTTCTGCGTGCCGGTGTACTTGTTGCCGTCGATGGTGGTCTCTGCCGTGATCGTCGCGGTGCCGCCGGACTTGGCGGTCAGCGTCACGGAGGAGCCGGTGCGGCTGTTCAGCGTGACCACGTCGCTGCCTTCCGTTACCGTCCAGCTGACGGTATAGGTCTTGCCGGTCACATCGGTGTAGGTCTTTCTGGCCGGGTTATACTGCTGCGGGACCGCATTCAGCGTGACCGTGTCGCCCGGCTTGACGCTGGACGCGCTCGGCGTGATCTTCACATTGTAATCGCCGCCGATGGTGATGATGGCCGTGCGGGTCTTAATGGTGCTGTTACCGCTTCCGTTAATGACGCAATAGAAACCATACGTACCTGCAGATGTAACAAAATCAGACAGATTCAGTGTCGAAGTGTGTGTAACTTTATTGCTGACCGTTTCAGCTTTAACCGCCTTGTCGTTGTTGTCGTACCAAGTAAACGAGGTCAGCTTCTTGTTGCTCTGAGTGCTTGCCGTAACCGACAGCGTGCCAACCGTTGCATTAAGCTTGTAGGTTGCATCCTGCGGCTGGTTGATGATCATAATGTCGGAAAGCTCTGCTTTTCCGGACTGAATGACATCCGATACGCCGCTCTTCGGGAAATAAGCGATCCTATTCAAGGTGTCAAAGCCGTCGATTGTACCCTTCAGCTGGATCGTGCTGCTGTTCACAAACTGCACGTCCTTCATCGGCAGCGACACCGTGCCGTCCGTTCTCGACAGATGCACCGTCACATACTGCTGGCTGAACGCGTTGAACGCATCCTCACGATTGCTGATGGCAGTCGGGATGTCCGGCTTCGTCACGATCTTATCGTATTCGCGGGCCTGCCAGACAACGAAATTCATGGTGGCCTTCTTGCCGTCGACCTCAGCGGTAACGGTCACGCTGCCCGCGCCCGTCGTCGTCAGGGTCGCTACGTCGCCGGTGTAAGAATTGTTGGTGCCAAATCTGGCAACGCTCGGATCATTGGTCGTCCAAGTGACGCGCTTTGCATCTGCCGCCGCGTTGGTCGAATCGACCGTTGCTTTCAGACTAAATTTCGTCACGATGCTGGTGCCATCCGTGAAGTCAACATCGTAACCGTTATTTGTGTCCTTGTATGCCAGCACATATGTGCCGTTGTTCATTTTGAACTTCGTGTTCTCTTGTTCATAGTCGATTGAAAGGCCGTTCGCCGTGGAATCCGTGATCGTGATCGAGGTTTCTGCATACGGATTCGTATTGCCCGTATATCCCTTAACATAGACACGGACTACAACATTCTGGCACGTCATGCGCGGCGTGATGCGGCCATTGGACGCGATCTGCATATACGTGCTGGAATCGGACAGGTTGGAGCCGTCTACAAACTTGTACACAAACTCCGGCTGCGTCGAGCCGGAAAAACCAGTGACCGTCGGCTTCAGATACTGCGTGTTATCTGTTTTCTTGATCGTCAATGTACGCTGGTTTTCCGGCAGGCTGACCGTCCAGCCTTCCGGGCCATTGATATACGGCGTAATGGTAGCTGTTGCATCCGGGTTGGTGCTCAGATTCACAGCCGTGTCCCCTACCATGACCGTGGCAGTGATATCAACATAGCCGCCCATAGTGCCGCCATAAACATCCACAGTTGCCGTGCCGGTCGTTGCCGAGCCGCTGCCCCAGCTGCTGCTTGTGGTGCTAACCGGCTTGGTCACCTGAGTGTTGCTGCTGTTGTTATCAAGCAGGGCGATCGTTTTATCCGCCGTCGTAAACTTGACCTTCGCGTTTTCCACCTTTCCGGCAGGGCCGGTCACAGTTGCCGTCAACGTAGCCTTGCTGCCCGCATTGATCGTCGTACCTGTGCTGGAACCGCTGCCATACCAGCCGCTGTTGGAACCGCTAAAGCTCAGCACGACCTTCCATCCAGTGACGGTCACATTCCAAGTCTTAAGTGCACCGCTGCTATAGTAACTGTTTTTATTCTTATTGTAGTCTTCTTGATTTTTCCAGACTGAGATCGTGGTAGAGCCAGTAGCAACGGCTGTTACAGTCTGACTTGCTTTACTGATAGATGATCCATCAGTGGTATTCGTAACTGTCGCCACTTTCTCGTTACCGGATACCCAGAAGAGCTGCGACATATCCGGCGGAGTACCCGTTCCGGTATAGGAATATGTAAATGTTTCATTAAAGCCAGGCGCCAGATATGCGTTTGTATCTGTTGCGCTGGCAGCCAGCACGGCCGGGACCATAGACAGAACCATGGCCAGCACCAGTGCAAAGCTGAGGATCTTTCCAAATGTACGCTTCATAAGTGCACCTCTTTCAATTTGCAGCCGATTGCAGCCGCAGATTTTATGTAACCAGTTTACCATAAAAATTAAAAAATGCAACCGATTTTTACGAAAATGTCTGTTTTACCAAGCATTTCAGCCCATTTCGGCCCATGTTGCGAGGTAGACGTAACACCCGCCACAAGATATTGTGGGCCGCGCCGCGTCCGCATCCGCGCTTCTCTTTCCTATACGCAAAAATTCCGCAAGGGTTGCATCCTGCCGAAAATTTTCTGTCCGCAAAAAGCTGCCCTTTTGCAAAGGGGGCTTGACAAGAGCAGTCTAATGCGTTAGACTGCAATTACAGTCTAACGTATTAGACAAGGAGGGAATGCCTATCGGAAGAAATTCATTTATTCAAATGACAAAACTAAGCAATGTAAAAGGCAGGATCACTTATATATCCAGTCATGCAAAACAGGAAAACCTCTATGCAGTTTATGAAACCACAGAACGGAAATTCTGGCGGGAACTTGCAAAATGTAATCAGGAAGAATTTGCAAAAAGCGGAACAAAAGGAAAATGTATTGAAGCAAGAGAATTAATCATTGCTTTGCCAGAGAGTTTTACAGAGTATCAGCCGGATAGATTGCTACAGCTTTTTACAAATCATTTTAAACAGAATTATGGAACAGAGTGTATTGCTGCTTTGCACCACAATAAAAGAAAGACCAATTATCACATTCATTTGATATTTGCAGAACGGAAACTACTGGATGAACCAATCATTAAGATTGCCAGCAGAAATATGTTTTATGATGAAAATGGAAAACATGTCCGAACCAAGAAAGAGATATTAGGAGAAGATGGCGAGATCCGAGAAGGCTGCAGTATTGTGAAGAAAGGAGAAGTCTATGAGAAGAAGCTGTTTACTGCGAAAGATGAACGCTTCAAGAGCAATTCATTTCTGGATGAGGTAAAGCATTCTTATACAGATTTAATCAATATTTATGTGCAGGACGAGAAACAGAAACTACAGGTATTTGAGCGTGGCAGTGTTTATCTCGCAACAAAGAAAATCGGAAAAAATAATCCGAAGGCACAGGAAATAGAAGCGGATAATCAAAAACGCCGGGAATGGAACAGAGCTGTTGATATGGCATTGATTAGTGGAGTGCCGGAACCGAAGATAATGGAAGTGAAGCGGAAAGAAATCACGGAGCCAATCAGGGAATCAATTGCCCGGCGTGGAAACAGACCACGATTATTTTCCAGAGTTGTAACAGTGGCTGTTGAGGCATTGGAGTTTTTGATAGCAAGTGTGCTTTTTAAGAAACCAAGGGAAGTGCCAAAACAGACAGAGCAAACGGAAACAGAACACCCAAAGCATGTTGCTGAAAATAGCACGGCAGCAGTCAAGACAACAAAAGAAGAAAAGGCAGAACCGGAACAACCTAAAATGACGAGGCTTGCATCAAAGTATCCGAAACTATTTAAAGTGAATAAAGAACTGGAAGATCAAAACGGTGCAATTCAACAGAAACAAAAACAGCTTTCTGCAAAGAAGAAAGAACTGTCAGAAGTCACGGGATGGTTTAAAGGAAGAAAGAAAAAAGAATTGCAGAAAGAAATTGATGAACTGAAAAGCCAGATCAGAGATATGAAAGATTATCTTCCAATGATTGTACAGAAAATCGGATATAGAAGTGTACAGGAATTTTTAAAAGATTTTAAAGTTTCTAAAATTGAATATAACCAGTATCGGACTGCACTAGAAAAATGGAAGAAAGAAACGGGCAAAGAGCCAGTAGCACATGGTATTAGAGCAAAGCTAGCAGAAAAGAAACAAGAAATACAGAATGAACAGAAAAATAAACAGCATACCCGTAGTCAGAACAAAGATCGGGGAGCAAGATAGGAGGACAATCATGGAGAAACACATTATGGGAGAAAATGGAATCAGTTATACTTTAGGAGAGGACGGTCTGTATTATCCAGACCTGTACCTTCCGGAAGAAACAGAGTATCCGATTGGAAAGTATGGAATGTTGAGAAAATCATACTTGAAAGAGCATCGGAAAGAATTATATCTGGAACTGATACTTGCTGGGAAGTTAAATGAGCATCTGCATCAGATTGATGAGGATTGTAATCAGATGATGGAAAGACTGGTAGAGCAGATGAAAGAAAAGCAGGGAGTGACGGAAGAACTGAAGATGCAGGATCAGATGGCATGGGTTGGGAGAATGAATAATATCCGGGCTTGTGCGGAGGAGAGAGTGGTAAAAGAGATTGTTTATGCGTAGAGTGTAGGGGGCTTTTAGCTGCTCTTTATGGTTTTAATTTACAGAAAAAACAGAACGTACGTTTGCACAAGGGCGTTGAAAAAGATAGTAAGTTATTGTATAATAACAAGAAATAGAAGGCTTGTAGGTAGGTGGAATATGCTAGAAAAAATTATAGAACTTACAAACGAATATATAGAGAGTATGCCGAAAAAGGAACGTAAAAAATATGGGCAGTTTTTTACCAGTATGGAAACTGCCCGTTTTATGTCGGGATTATATAACTTCGATAAGAAAACAGGCAAAGTAAGTGTGCTTGATGCAGGGGCTGGTTCAGGTATATTATCATGTGCCTTTATTGAGCGATTGGAAACAATAGATTCTATTCAGGAGATTGAACTTACCTGTTATGAGAATGATGAAAATGTATTGCCATTGTTGAAACGTAATCTGGAATATTGTAAAGAAGAAACAACGAAAAAACTTACAGTTAATATCATTGAAGATAATTATATTCTGAGCCAGTATCTGGATTTTAATCATATGTTGGGAGGAAATGCGGAGCCGAAGAAATATGATTTTGTAATTGGAAATCCGCCGTATATGAAAATACCGAAAGATGCGCCAGAAGCAACAGCGATGCCAGAGGTATGCTATGGTGCACCGAATTTATACTTTATTTTTGCATCTATGGGATTGTTTAATTTATGCGAAAATGGGGAGATGGTTTACATTATTCCGAGATCATGGACATCAGGAGCGTATTTTAAACGTTTTCGAGAATATTTTCTGACAGAAGGGAAATTAGAACATATTCATCTTTTTGTCAGTAGAAATAAGGTTTTTGATAAAGAAAGTGTGTTGCAGGAAACAATTATTATTAAAGTAAGGAAGACGAGTGAAAAGCCAGAAACAGTTACGATTACATCATCGAAATCAAATAGTGATTTTGGAGAGCTGACATCATTGACAGTTCCGTATGATCTGGTTGTAGCAGGAGCAGACTATTATGTTTATCTTGTAACAGATGAAAATGAAGTGGAAGTATTAAAGAAGCTACATAAATTTGATAAGACGCTTCCAGCAATAGGTGTAAAAATGAAAACAGGATTGACCGTAGACTTTCGTAATTGTGAGATTTTGAGGGATGAAGCGGAAGAAGGGGCAATACCTTTATTTTATTCGCAACATATAAAGCAGGGAAAGGTAGAATTTCCAATCCAGAAAGAACATGAATATGTGGTGACAGAACAAAAGGGATTGATGCAAGACAACAAAAATTATCTATTTGTAAAACGATTTACAGCAAAGGAAGAACCTCGAAGATTACAGTGTGGAGTATATTTAGCCAAAAGATTTCCGCAGTATCAAAAGATAAGTACACAGAATAAAATTAATTTTGTGGACGGTGTATTAACGGAAATGTCAGAATGCCTGGTGTATGGATTGTATGTATTATTTAATTCTACACTTTATGACGAATATTATCGTATTTTGAATGGGTCTACACAGGTTAATTCAACAGAGATTAATGCAATGCCTGTGCCGGATTTAGAGGATATTCAGGAAATGGGCAGAAAAGTGCTTAAAAGTAAGGATTATTCAGAGGCAAATTGCAATTTGATATTGGAGGGGTACTGTGGATAAGAAAATAGAAGAAACAAGAGAATTTCTGCAAACAATAGGCATGCCAAAAGCACAGCAAGCGGATATATGTTGCTATGTGATACTGGCTATGGCAGGAATAAAGCCGGATATGTTATGGAGTGAAGCAACAAATGAATGGATTCGTATTCATGATATTATTCAGTTTGTTAATACATTTTATGGCATGAGTTATGCGGAAAATAGTAGAGAAACATTTAGAAAACAGGCTTTGCATAGATTTCGTACTGCAGCTTTGATAGAGGATAATGGAAAAGCAACCAACAGTCCGAACTATCGCTACAGATTGACGGAAGAAATAGTCAAAATATTGAGAACGATGGAAACACCAGCATGGAAGGAATCTATAAAGCGATTTCTTTGTTATCATGAAAAGTTAATTGATTTGTACGCTTCTAAAAAGAAGATGACAATGATGCCGGTAAATATAAATGGCGAGAACTTTAAATTTTCTGTGGGTAAGCATAATGAACTGCAAAAAGCCATTATCGAGGAATTCGCACCGAGATTTGCACCAAATTCTGAGTGTTTGTACGTTGGCGATACAATAGAAAAAGATTTGGTAAAGAATATAGAAAAATTAAAAGAACTGGGATTTGAAATTACGTTACATGATAAGATGCCTGATGTAGTGCTATATCGAGCAGATAAGAATTGGATTTATTTTGTGGAATCTGTAACATCGGTCGGTCCGATGGATCCGAAACGAATATTGGAAATTACAGAAATGACAAAAGATGTTACGGCAGGGAAAATATTTGTAACAGCATTTCTGGATTTCAAGACATATAAGAGGTTCGCAGAGGAGCTTGCGTGGGAAACAGAGGTCTGGATTGCTGAAATGCCGGAGCATATGATACATCTGAATGGCGATCGATTTATGGGGCCGAGATAATAAAAAAGGAAGAAAATAGATGGATAAAATAAAGAAAGCATTAGAAGCATGTGAAAAAGTAGTTGATGGGATTGAAGACGGTACAATAACAACAGAATCAGCTCTCTTACAGTGTTCAAAAATTGCACGACTTACAAATGATGAAGAAAATCTTATTTGGCTTCAATATGAATATGGTGGTTATCCGAGAAACACTGAAGGAAAAATTATCAGTGATGCATGGAATATTGCATATAAAAAGGGGAGAGGTTATCAAGAAAATGGAAAGTTATATATTTTTACAGAATTAGCATCTGAACTTGAAGAAAAAATTATTGCTCAGCAGAAGGCTGTTGGAAATTTTACAACTAATGGAGCGTCTGTGAGTGGAGATCTGGCATTATTGGCTATGGATAGGCTTACTACAAACGTTCACAGATCGACAATTACAATGGTGTCAGATGTTGCTGTTGCACAAAAAAGACTTGCTTCGCTAAAAGCTGAATATTATGAATATGCTTTAAAAAAGCAAATTGAACTAACTTTTGGTAATGTTGCAACAAATGTTTTTATGAGATATAGAGAACGAGTTGATATAGCGTTTTCAGAGTTATCAAAAGAAACTTTGCTAAAATTACAGGCAATTGAGGGAAAATTGGAATCCGGAAATCCAGAAATGTATTCACAGGCATTGACTACTTGCAGGCGGTTGTTTGAAAGTACAGCTGTGGAACTATTTATAAAGTACTTTCCTGATTATACGAATAAGACATATAAAACCAAATCTGGAGTAGAAATAGATGTAAGTGGAGATCATTATAAAAATAAATTATCAGCTGTAATTGAGAAGCTTGAAGATAAATCTCCTAAAAAAACGATTGTTGGAAGTAATGTTATATATCTTTTGGATTGGATTGATAATTTAATTGATTTGCAGTGTAAAGGTGTACATTCTGATATTACGAAAGAAGATGCGGAAAGATGCATTTTACAAACATATATGTGTTTAGGAGATGTGTTAACTTTACAGTAATTTATTTGCAATAGCATTTCTTAATATTGCATGATGCTAGTGTTTTCCAGACTTCAAACATTTATTATGTGAGTGAAAATTGAATGATATAATTTTATTTAAGATAAATAATAACTAAAGGAATCACAGAAATTCTCAGAAGAGGTGTAATTTAAATAACACAAATATGAAAGCAGGTGAACAGATGTCAGGTAAAACGTATTTATGGATAGAAGACCGCATTGGAAAAGCTAGCTATAAGTTTTTGGACAGTGTTTATGCATGAAATTTGTCCGGAAGTGATTGTAGAAAGCAAAATAAATAACCGGGAATTAGTAAAAGCGGTTAAGGGGTTAACGGATACAGAATACAGGTTTTGCAGTTTCAAAGGGAAATATTCAGGTAGTCAATACAGAGAGAATTTGAACGAGTTGGGGTTGAGGTGTCAGTATGATCACTATTTTAAAAACAAGAAAGATATACCAGACGATATGCATTATGTAGAACTTAAAGATGTGTACTTTAACCAGAATACAGTTTCTGTGTTAGATGACAGGGCTGGTGCTATTGTTGAGAAAATAGATGCTTCCAGATTAATTGGAAAATATAAGATAGAATCAAAGTTTAATGGTGTTACATTAGATATAGACTGTTTGTCAACAGGGTGCAAAACAGTGTTGAATGTGCTGTACTTTCCTGAAAAGGTATTTTGCCTGAAGGAATGTGGAGATAATGCTTTAGAGGTATTATACAGCTTAGAAGCGGGAACAGTATACAGTGATTATGCGATAATACCATTCGACATGGACAAAGTTAAAGTATCTGACAAAAATGGTACAAGGATAATTTCAGATTATGAAGAATTGAAGGAGTGGTGGAACAATGAAGAGTAAGCCGGTAGTTATGGAGCATTTTTCAACGGTTCATACCTCATATATACTTAATTTTGATTTTACAAACAATATTACGATCCTTACAGGCTCATCAGCAACAGGAAAGACAGCCTCTTTTTCATTTATGAGGGAGTGTATGGCGGTAAATCCAAATATTATGTGTATTAATTATCAGGATTATTATAAGAATATAAAGAAGATGATTTCAGAAGAGACAGGGAAGCTGATTGTGATCGATAATGCGGATATTTTGTTGGATGATGATACAAGAAAATATATTTCGATGGATCATAAAAATCAGTATTTGATTATCGGAAGAAATCCCAAGAATCTATTTACAACGAGTGATAATTTGTTTGAACTTGTGAGTGAGAACAAGGGGGGAGCATACGGAATTTAGATTAAAAAAATATTTATAAGATGGCTGGATGTATGCAATCCTTTAAGGTGTCCGCAAAATGTAGATATGTGCGGACACCTGATTGTCTTATTGTTCAAAAACACAGATATAATAATAGTAAGAATTTCTTCAATTGCCCGACTGTACTATAGTTTGCAGATTTCTCTCAATTCTTAGATTCATAGTATGTATATGTAAATATCTCCGCAAACATGGATATGAAGAATGAAAATGCTAATCCTATGCTCACTGCAATAAGTCCATTGTAATCAGCTGTTTTTTCCAGAAAAGTCAAAATTAAAAAAATATTAAGCTTTTACCTGCTTGACACAGAGCATGGAAAAAGCTACCATAAACATGAACAAACTAACAGGAGTTATAAACAACTAACATTCTGAAATTTTGAAAGGAGAAGAATTATGAAAAAGATGCGTAAAGCATTACTCGCACTGTTATTATCCATTACAGTGGCAGGCACATCTGCAGTGCCGGTGATGGCAGCAGGCACAAACACATCCGTACCAACGGTTCCGGCACAGGAGGCTGACAGCTCAAAGGCAGACAAATTATTTACCGCGGTAAAAGGCGATTATGTACAGCTGTTTAAAGACGTTTTATTTGACGTCAGATATGATAAGTACTGGAATGATGACGCGGCAGCCGTTGTCGGTGCCGGCGCAGCAAAGGAGGCAGTAAAGACACTGAAGGCTTCCGTAGGTTCTTCCACTTATGGAGATAAAGCTGATCCAAACGCATTTTACTGTGGATTTATCAATGACGTAAAAGAAGTTTCTTTCCAGGATGGCGGCAAAGTGGAATTCACCACAACCGACAGCAAGAAAGTTTCCCATACCTACAAATTCCTGAAAAAAGATGCACTCAGCGGTGTAATGGAAGGCTATGTATTCCAGAGCACAGATAAGAATGAGGATGAGTTCAAATATGTATTCCTTTGCCCGGATACTCCGGCAACAACTTACCATATCGAATTCCGTTATGGCAGTGATCTGACAGAACTGTTAAAACTTAACACCGGAAAATATGCAAACTGGGTAGGCTCCGGTATGTTAAAGAGTGCTCTGACAGAGAAAAACGAAGCAATGATCCAGAACTGCATCACTTTATTCTGCACGGAAAATCTTGCAGGGATGAAAACTACAGAAACTGCAGCCCAGCAGAGCACACTTGCCGGTGTATGGGATGCGGATCTGACTGCATATGCCAATAATGCACAGTATAAGAATTCCAAAATGTACTGTGAACTGAAAGCTGACGGAACCGGAGTAACCTATTTTGATCAGAACGGAACCGGAAATTATGCAGAAAATGCATTTACGTTCTTTGCTTATGACAATGATGGAAACGAAGCTACAAACAGCGGTGTATACATTTCCACAGGCAGTGATGAGATCACAACTGCAGGTAAATATACAATTGCAAAGAAGGGTGACAGTACCATTCTTACGTTTGACACACTTGACGGACAATCAATCAGTTATATCAAACGTGACACAAAGGTTGCAGTTGTCAGTGAAAAGACAACACTGTATGTGAAGGGCAAGACCAATGTTCTTGCGAATGTCGTATCCGGAAGCGGAATTACAACTTACACAAGCAGCAATGCAAAGGTGGCAAAGGTAGATGCAACCGGTAAGGTTACAGCTCTGAAAAAAGGTACCGCTGTCATCACAGCAACCAACAACGGCGTAAGCGGACAGGTAAAAATTACCGTAAAAAATCCTACTTTAAATAAAAAGACAGTAACTCTGAAAAAGGGCAGGACAGCAAAGTTAACGGTAAAAGGAAGCATTGGAAAGGTAACTTACAAGTCTTCTAATACAAAGATTGCAACTGTATCCTCCAAGGGTGTGATCAAGGCGAAGAAAGCCGGAAAAGTTACCATTACTGTAAAATCCAATGGTATTACCAATAAGTGCAAAGTCACTGTAAAAAATAAATAAATTTCTGCAAAGTAACAAAATACGAAGGAAGGCCCGTGAGATGTTCATGGGCCTTTTTTCAACGAAATAAAACTTTTTTGCGCTTTATGGTTGATTGCGTGTGCAGGTATAACGTATAATAAAGATATTATTTTTGTAGTCAGTGAAAGAGGCGGTACTATGGTTACAATTAAAGAAATCGCAAAATACTGTAATGTTTCGATTGCGACCGTTTCCAACATTATCAACGGGAAACCGAACGCCAGTGAAGAGACAAAACAGAGAGTGCTTAAAGCAATTGAAGAACTGAATTATACTCCGAACTATATTGCTAAAAATTTAAAGACAAAGCGGACAAAGACGATTGGGGTTGTCGTTGAGGATATTACGGTCTTCTGTGCACCGGAAATTATAGACGGAATCACAAAATGCTGCGAGAAAAAAGGTTACCATATTCTCCTGACCAATCTCCGTTTATACAAGAAGTTTGGAGACAGTTACTATGAAAATGAGAACTTTTTCCAGACAGTCCACAGAGAGATCCGGGAACTGATCTCGAAACAGGTAGATGGAATTGTTTATGTGACCGCTCATGAGCGTGTACTGAAATGTCTGCCGGAAAAATTGACGGTTCCGGCGAGCATGGCATATGGATACACAAAATCTGACAGTTATCCGGCAGTCGTTGTGGATGACCGGCGCGGAGCATATGAAATTATAAATTATGTCATTTCCATGGGACATAAAAAAATCGGTGTGATTACCGGAAAAGAGAGCAGTATTCATACCCATGATCGTCTGCTCGGTTACCAGAAAGCACTGTTTGATCATGAAATTGTTTTTAATCCCGATGCAATCGTAGAGGGAGGATGGACGAGAGAAGGCGGGTACCGGTGTACGGATCAGCTTTTGGAACAGAAAGTTACGGCAATTTTCTGTATGAACGATATCATGGCAGGTGGTGTATATGACCGGTTGACGGAAAAGGGACTTGTGCCGGGGAAAGATATAGCGGTTGTCGGATTTGATAACCGGGAGCTGTCGAATTTTTATCAGCCGCCGCTGACAACGATTGAACTGCCGTTGTACGAGATTGGATATACTTCCTGCCAGAATGTGATTGAGGATATTGAATCACAGGATTCTGGAGAACAGACGGAATCAAAGCACCGGATGGTGGAACTTCCTGTGCCATGCAAATTGCTGGTGCGCGGATCGGTTCAGAATATTTCCGGAAAATAAATAGACAAAAAAAGTCTTTTTAATTTGGTAAAAGTATCTAAAGTTAAACGTTTTATATATGCGAATATTGACAGCAAAATGCAGATATGCTATAAAATTTATAAGAAAAACAATTACGGAAGACGTAAATTTACTTTTTCCGTAATTATTTTTTAAACGAAATGTTAAACGTTTAATGAAGGAGGAGAGATGATGGGAAAAGCGGCAAATTCGAGTATTCCCCTTAAAGATATTCACATTACGGATCGGTTTTGGAATAAATATGTACATCTCGTAAAAGATGTAATCATCCCTTATCAGTGGGACATATTAAATGATCGTCTGGAAGGTGTGGAAACGAGCCACTGTATTGAAAATTTTAAGATTGCAGCGGGAGAAAAACAGGGGGAATTTCAGGGAGCTGTGTTTCAGGATACCGATGTGGCGAAATGGCTGGAAGCGGTAGGATTCGCACTCAGCTATGAAAGAGACGGGGAACTGGAACGGCTGGCTGATGAAACCATTGATCTGATCGGCAGGGCACAGCAGCCGGATGGATATCTGAATACTTATTTTACAATCAAAGAGCCGGACCGGCGCTGGTGCAATCTGATGGAGGGGCATGAACTTTACACCGCAGGTCATATGATAGAGGCGGCCGTTGCGTATTATGAAGCAACCGGAAAGAAAAAATTCTTAGATATCGTAAGCAGGTTTGCAGATCTGATCTGTGAAACTTTTGGGAAAGAAGAAGGACAGTTGCACGGGTATCCGGGACATCAGGAGATTGAGCTTGCACTTGTGAAATTATATCGCGTGACGGGACAAAAACGGTATCTGGAGCAGGCGAAGTACTTTATTGATATCCGTGGCAAAGGAAAAAATTATTTTCTGGAAGAAGAAAAACGACCGGGACATCGGAGGATCTTTCCGGAATTTTCCAACTATGATCCGAAATATTCCCAGTCCGATAAGCCGGTGCGGGAACAGAAGACGGCAGAGGGGCATGCGGTACGTGCAAATTATATGTATTCTGCCATGGCGGATCTCGCGTATGAATATCAGGATCAGGAATTGCTTGAAACGTGTGATACCATCTGGGATGATATGGTACACCGGAGAATGTATGTGACGGGAAGCGTCGGATCATCCGGTCTGCTTGAGCGGTTTACAACTGACTATGATCTTCCGAACGACAGTAATTATTCGGAGACATGTGCTTCGATTGCACTTGCCATGTTTGGAAAACGTATGGCGGAGATGAAAAAAGATGCTTCTTATATGGATGCGGTAGAACTGGCACTGTATAACACCGTATTGTCAGGAATTGCCATGGACGGAAAAAGTTTCTTTTATGTCAATCCGCTGGAGGTGTGGCCGAAGAACTGTATTCCGCGGACTTCAAAGGAGCATGTAAAACCGGTTCGCCAGACCTGGTTTGGCGTGGCATGTTGCCCGCCGAATATCACAAGGACACTGGCATCGCTGGGACAATATCTGTATTTTCAGGAAGATTCCGAACTATATCTGAATCTGTATATCGCAAATGAAACAGATGTCACAGTTGGGGATGCAGCGTTTCATATTACAATGGAAGGAAATTTCCCATGGGATAGCCGGATGCGCTTTGTAATGGAGGGAACGCAGGAAAGAGAAATGACACTGGCATTTCGGATTCCCGCATATGCCAGAAACTTCACAATTTTACAGAATGGCAGGAAAGCAGACACCAAAATAGAGCGCGGATATGCTAAAATAAAAGGGATTTTTGGTAAAACAGTTTTTGAAATCTGTTTTGATGCGCCACCGGTATTTGTGCATGCAAATCCACAGGTCAGAGCGGATGCTGCAAAGACCGCCATCGTAAAGGGACCTCTGGTGTACTGCCTGGAGGAAACCGATAATGGAGACAATCTTGCATCCATTCTGGTGGATACAAAACAGGAACTGACAGAAACATATGACGAGCAGCTTCTGGGGGGATGTGAAGTCATTCACCTGGAAGGAAAAAAGATTTCGCAGAATGGCTGGGATGAACATCTGCTGTATCAGGAAAAAGCGGTGACATTAACACCGGTGCAACTGACAGCTGTCCCATATTGCTATTGGGGAAATCGTAAAAAGGGAGAAATGCTTGTCTGGTTAAAGGAACTTCTTGGATAGGGGGAGAGAACATGAAGAAGTTTTTGTATTCTAAAAAAGCGGCACCATATGTATTTGTTCTTCCGTTCGTTCTGACATTCGCGATTTTCTGGATTCTTCCAATCGGAAAATCTGTGATCATGAGCACGGAAAAGATTTTGCCGGGACAGATCCAGCATCTCGGAATGGGAAATTATACAAGGCTGATCCAGGACCGCGTGTTTAAAGTGGCAGTTGGAAACAGCTTTAAGTATATGATTGCAACGCTGATTCTGCTGATACCGATCCCGATGTTACTGGCATGCATCATTAACGCAAAACTGGTAGGGGAAAAATTTCAGGGATTTTTTAAGTCGGCATTATTTATTCCGGCACTGACATCTGTAGTAGTAGCAGGTACGGTTTTCCGTCTGATTTTTGGAGAGATGGATACCGCACTGATGAACAGCGTTGTAGGATTTTTTGGAATTGCACCGATCAAATGGCTGAAAAATTCCGGAACCGGATTTTTTGCGTTGCTGTTATTGGCATGCTGGCGCTGGTTTGGTGTCAATATGATGTACTTTTTGTCCGGACTTCAAAGCATACCGGGAGATTATTATGAAGCGGCATCCATTGATGGAGCCAATACCTGGCAGAAGTTTATAAAAATTACAGTTCCGATGCTGAAACCTACCATTGTATATGTGCTGACCATCAGTATTTACGGTGGCCTGGCAATGTTCAATGAGAGTTACATGCTCTATGCCGGCAATAATTCGCCAAACAACATCGGACTTACCATTGTCGGATACCTTTACCGGCAGGGAATTGAAAAGAACGATATGGGATATGCGTCTGCAGTTGGAGTTGTGCTTCTGGCACTGGTTCTTTTGATTAACGTTATTCAGCTGGCAGCGACAGGAACATTTAAGAAGGAGGAGAAATGATACGATGAGCGATATGACAATGAATATACCGGTTCGCAAATCTGCGAAGAAACCGAAAATAACTGCAGTCAAAGTTCTGGCATATGTATTTCTTATTGTGCTGGCAATTATCATTTTGATTCCGTTCTGGGCAATTTTTGCGGGAACATTTCAGGAAGGAACCATGCTGATCCGATACGGACTGAATTTGAAAATTGATTTTTCCAAGGCAAATTTCCACAACTATGTCATGCTGTTTACGGATTCCGGAAACTATTTCCGCTGGTTTTTAAACAGTGTGGGACTGACGGTTGTGCAGGTGATACTGACCTTATTTATCAGTGCATTTGTTGCGTATGGATTTTCCGCTTATGAATTCCGGTTTAAAAATGTATTGTTTGTCTGTGTGCTTTTGATCATGTCCGTACCGTTTGAAATGTTGATGCTTCCACTGTATGTACAGATCAACGATATGCATCTGTCTGACAATTATGCGGCAATATTCCTGCCTTTCCTTGCACATGCATCAACGATCTTCTTTTTCCGGCAGTATCTGACCGGCATGCCAAAAGAGATCATTGAGGCAGGCAGAATTGATGGCGCTTCGGAGTACGGAATCTTTTTTAAACTGGTACTGCCGATTATGAAACCATCGTTTGCGGCAATGGCAATTTTAAATGGTATGAACTGTTGGAATAATTTCTTATGGCCGTTACTTGTATTGCGCAGCTCGGAAAAATATACGCTTCCGATCGGACTGAATACGCTGATTACACCGTATGGAAATAATTATGATCTGCTGATCGTCGGGTCTTTCTTCTCGATCCTTCCGATCCTCATATTGTTCTTATGTTTCCAGAAGTATTTTATTGAAGGTATGACTGCGGGTGCAGTAAAAGGCTAGTACGTGTGGCAAAGGAGGAAAAAAACGTGAAACAGGCAAAAATGATGATAGACAAAGCGTTTAAAGTGTCTGAAGTAGACAAACGCATTTATGGCTCTTTTATAGAACATCTGGGCAGAGCGGTGTATGGAGGAATTTACCAGCCGGATCATGCGTTCGCGGATGAAGACGGTTTTCGCAAGGATGTCATTGATCTGGTAAAAGATCTGAATGTTCCGATTATCCGGTATCCGGGCGGAAATTTTGTCTCAAACTTTTTCTGGGAGGACAGCGTGGGTCCGATCGAGGAACGTAAACCACGGCTGGAACTGGCATGGAGAAGTCTGGAGCCGAATACCTTTGGGCTGGGAGAGTTTGCAAAGTGGACAAAAAAGACCGGGGCAGATACTATGATGGCAGTTAATCTGGGAACGAGGGGAATTGCGGATGCCTGCAATCTTCTGGAATACTGCAACCATCCGTCGGGTACCCGCTACAGCGATCTGCGTATCCGGCATGGAGTGAAAGACCCTTACAATATCAAACTGTGGTGTCTGGGAAATGAAATGGACGGGGAGTGGCAGCTGGGCAAAAAGACCATGCATGAATACGGGCGTCTTGCACAGGAAACAGCCAAGGCGATGAAACTGATTGATCCATCCATTGAGCTGGTTTCCTGTGGCAGTTCCTATATGGATATGCCGACATTTCCGCAGTGGGAAGCAACAACCCTGGAGTACGATTATGATTATGTCGACTACGTTTCCCTGCACCAGTATTACGGAAACCTCAATGGAGACAGCGCTGATTATCTGGCAAAATCGGATGATATGGATGCATTTATCCGTTCTGTCATCTCTACCTGTGATTTTGTGAAAGCGAAAAAGCGCAGTAAAAAGACAATTAATCTGAGCTTTGACGAGTGGAATGTGTGGTTCCATTCCAAGAGCGAGGAAGAGGATATCACAACAAACCATCCGTGGCAGATTGCACCGCCGCTTCTGGAGGATCACTATAACTTTGAGGATGCTCTGATGGTTGGACTGATGATGATTACTCTGTTGAAGCATGCTGATCGTGTAAAAATTGCCTGTCTGGCACAGCTTGTGAATGTCATTGCACCGATTATGACCGAACCGGATGGAAAAGCCTGGAGACAGACAATTTATTATCCGTTTTTGCATGCATCCAGATATGGACGCGGCGTGGTACTGCAGCCGTTGCTGGATGGCCCGGCGCATGAGACCGTTGAGCATGGAATGGTTTCGGATATTGTCAGCGTAGCGGTTTACAACGAGGAAAAGGAAGAACTGACGATTTTTGCAGTCAACCGTAATATTAGTGAAGATGTCAGCCTGAAAGCAGATGTGCGCAGTTTTGCAGGATATCAGATTCTGGAGCACCTGGTACTGGCAAACGATGACCTGAAAGCGGAAAACGGACCGGATGGGGAAAACGTTGCCCCGGTAACGGTACAGGATGGTATTCTGGATGCCGGAGAACTGGAAATCCCACTGAAAAAAGCATCGTGGAATGTTATTCGGCTTGGATTGCAGAAGTAAAACGTATAATTATGTGATAAATGCATAAAAACATAATCTTGTTTTTGGATTAAAATAACAAAAACAACAAAAAACAGTAAAAACATATTTACAAGATCTTTTATAAGTGGTATATGTATAAACACAAGGTAAAACGTTTAATAAACGAAACCACATAGTCGTTGGATGAAGGAGGAACAAACTATGAGAAAAAAGAAAGCACTGGCACTTTTGATGAGTGCGGTTATGCTGATGGGGGCTTTTACAGGATGTGGAAGCAAGACAGCAGACACAAACAACACCGGAGATGATTCACAGGCAGCAAATAATGCACAGAGCACTTCGGATGACGTAACCGAATTGGAGTTCTGGACATTCGTGGAACTTCACGGACAGTTTTATCAGAACATGGCAGCACAGTGGAATGAAAAGAATCCGGACAAGAAAGTGAATGTCAATGTAAACGTTATGCCGTACGATGACATGCACAACAAACTTCAGATTGCACTTACCTCAGGAGAGGGTGCTCCGGATTTTGTAGATATTGAGCAGGGTAAATTCGCAAACTTTACACAGGGTACACCGGCACTTATGGATTTGACCGAAGCGGCTGAACCGTATACTTCAACCGGAGATATCGTACAATCCAGACTGGATCTTTACAGCAAAGACGGCAAGTTATACGGACTTCCGACACACGTTGGAGCAACCGTTGCATTTTACAATACAGAACTTCTGGATGCCGCTGGAATCGATTATACAACCATAAAAACATGGGATGATTTCAAGAAAGCAGGAAGCACATATTATGAAAAGACCGGAAAATATCTCGGCACAGCAGATACGACAGCTCTCTGGACAGAGAACCTGCTTCTTGCAGAACTTGGAGGAGAATACACAGATGGAGATACCGTAACCGTAAATTCTCCTGAGATGAACGAGGCAATGGGCATTTTAAAAGATCTTTATGATGCAAAAGCAATCGGAACGGTTCCGGGAGGAAATCCGGATAAGGAAGAGGCTTACGGTGCATTTAACAGCGGCGATTTCGCCTGCGCGATCATGCCAATGTGGCAGATGTCCAGATATACAAGCTATATGCCGGAACTTGCCGGAAAGATTGCAATTGCACCGGCACCGGTTGTTGATAACACCAAAGCAAAATCTGTAGGTGGTGGCGGAACCGGTACAGCAGTTGTTGCCAGCAGTAAAAATGCACAGATTGCATCCGAGTTCCTTGCATTTGCAAAACTTTCCAAAGAAGGTGCCGCAGAAATCTGGGATCTGTTAGGATTTGATCCATGTAACAAAGCCGTATGGAGTGATGCTTCTGTAACCGATAACGAAGATAACATGTATGTACAGTACTTTGAAAATAATCCATTTGATGTCCTTAAAGAGATCCAGAATGGTATCGTAGGACTTGCATCACATGCATCTTCTTCTTATCCATCTATCAATACAGAGTTTACAACGGTAACATTAAATGATATTTTTGAAAACGGAGTGGATGTAAAGACAGCACTCGATCAGGCACAGTCCGATCTTCAGAATGAACTGGGACAGTAAATAATTATAAGTTTCATACAATCTCCTTACTCTTAGTATTAAGAAGGAATGCACGAAAAAAGTGTATTCCTTCTTTTTTAAATTGCTGGTTAACTGTGTGGTTTGGGGTCTTTTGAGTTTCTTAAAAGGGACGGATTTGCGGGGGGATTGGTTTAGGTATAAGTTTTTCTCAATGCGACGGAAGAAGGGGGACATTCTCTTTCTCCAGAAAAATTTACAAGTTCTGCGGTACATCTCTAATGTATCGCCTTGCTCTGGCGTTGGTTTCAGGTACGTGGAGTAAAGTTTTTCAGTTTACGCAATTCA
>ENA-OURV01001280-OURV01001280.1-human-gut-metagenome-genome-assembly--contig:-NODE-1280-length-20075-cov-3.175624_pt1 | contig 20075 bp, 11 predicted proteins | sample MGYA00242141_ERZ509072 | MGnify/ENA primary metagenome ERZ509072 (study PRJEB26280, sample SAMEA2338763) | human gut metagenome | biome: human gut; feature: human-associated habitat; material: faeces... | reverse complement strand
CTCAAGAACGGTGAGTTTATTATTGTGGATAACTTCTATGTCGGTCTGTATGACGAGAAGGTCGATTACAACGAGATGGTTCCGGATGTAACTCCTCCGACTCCTGATACTGCCGATACCATAGCAATTTCCGCGGTAGCAGCAGTTGTGGTTCTTACCGGAATCTGCGTTACCGCGTCAAAGAAAAAGACGGTACGCTGACTGACAGTCTGAAAAACAACCGATCCGCCCCTGAACGGGGGGCGGGTCTTTATAAAAGGGAGATAATATGAAAAAAGTTATTGCACTTGCTCTTGCAGTGCTCATGTTCACGGTGTTTTTTGCCTGCAACGTCAGAAACAGTAATAATCCGTCTACCGGTGATAATACCTCCGGCGCAGCGGGAGACAGTGAGAGTACCGTAAATACCACGGAGGGCGTCAAAAAAGTTCCCGATGACCTTACATTCGATGGTCACGACTTTGTTATGGCGGCTCCAATTCCGCTCGGATATGTAGTGTTCGTGCAGGAAGAGGATTCCGAAGATCAGGTGGATTCCGCAATTTATAAAAGAAACGAGATCCTTAAGGAACGTTTCAAGATAAATATCACCGGAATCGAATGCGGCGACACTGGAACTCACGCGCAGGCATTTCAGGCATACGCACAGAGCGACGACGATGTCATTGACGTTTTTGGAATCGGTTACTATCAGTCCGGCGTATCAATGATAACAAACGAGTATGTCATTCCGTGGAACGATGTTGAGTATATCGATTTCAACGCTTCATATTGGGATAGAAATCTCAATGACTCTCTGAAGATACTCGGCAATTCCTATTATGTCAGCGGCGCTATAAATATCGGCGCACTCCGCTGCACTTACGTGACATATTTCAACAAGACGATTGCGGAAGATAACAAGGAAACTCTCGGCAACCTTTATCAGACGGTCAAGGACGGTAAGTGGACATACGAGCTCTTCCTCAAATATATAAGGGATTACAGCCGTGATAACGGTGACGGTGTTCAGGACGCGAATGACTATTACGGACTTGTCAACACATCAAATACCTACATGGGTCACTATTACAGTGCAAATGTAACGACCGCCAACATCACCGAATCTGGTGTGGATCTCACACTTATGAACGAGAAGAATTCCGACATAATCGACAGAATGATCTCGCTTCTTAACGACAATCAGCTGACATATCGTTCGACAAATCTTGAAAATATCGCATATATTTTCTTCTCAGACAGGGCGCTGTTCCTCTGCTATGACCTCTCGTCTGCCGCAAACTGGCGCGGACGCGACAGCGATTTCGGAATTCTTCCGATGGCAAAGTATGACGAGGATCAGAAGGAATATACAACCTGCTCCGATCAGTGGGGGCTCGGACTCTGCATACCGATAACGGCGAAAAACACATCTCGCACCGGCGCAATCCTTGAAACCATGGCACAGCTTTCTGAGGAATATGTTACCCCGGCATACTATGACAAGGTTCTGACAAAAAAGCTGATCCGTGATGAAGAAAGTGAAGAGATGCTTGATATCATTTTTAAAAACGTGATATGCGATCCCGGAGTTGTCTACTGCGGAGATCTGAATCTTATCCCCAACTACAACTGCGTTGAGACCAATACAACTCTCAGCACATGGTACGCAACCTACGGAGAAATTCTTGAATACAATATTTCCTCGGTTCTCGAAGCTGTGAAATCTCAGATGAAATAAGGAAATATGTTAAATGAAACGGGCTTCCGCGTTTTGCGGATGCCCGTTTCCGAAAGGAACACAAATGAAAAAACTTATCGTACTGCTTCTTGCCATAACCGCAGTCATGCTTGCGGGATGCAGCAGAGAAGGCGGCGGAAAGGACGGAACGATGTCATCATCAGAGGACAGCTCACGAGTCACCGATACTGAAAACTATGTTGATGCCGAAAATGGTCTTACCCTGACTTCCGGTAATTCTGTTTTGGAATTATGCGTAAAAGACGGTAGACTGCATATCACGGCGCTTAAGGCGGGAAACTCCGGCAGAAATCTTGCCGCGGGCGGAGAATGTGCGCTTCCGGAGTGCTACACACGCGGAAAATCCCCGGAGGCTGACTTTGCATGGAAATATGAGTCTGCACGGAGCTGCAAAGGTGAAAACGGAGAGAACGGTTATACCGTCAGATTCACCGACAGCGCCGCACAGGCTTACTACGACCTTTATATCACTGCCTACCCCGATTCCGAGGGACCGTTTGAAATATTCGGATATCTCGGCAATACCGGAGACGACGAAATTGAGGTTACTCCCGGATGCTGGTTCTCCGCACCTGTTACCGGCGACTCCGCTCCGACAGCATGGACATTTGCAAAGGAAGGCTGGCTTGCACAGGGTGTGACTCGTTATGACGGTACACTTCATCAGGGAACCGGGCTTTATATGACCGTTGTATCAAAAAAGAAGGTCAGCACAGCCACATATATCACTCACGATGTCTCTGATTCGGGATATCTTCCGATGATGTACCTTGACTACGGCGACAGCGGTTTATATTTTGCGCAGGAATGGACGGACTGCCTGCTTACCGCAAAGCCGCAGAACGGCGGAAACGGAGATGTGCTCCTGACCTCCGAGCTTCAGCGGTACGGAGAATTTTCAACCACGGTAAATTCCGGTGAAAGACTGTTTTTTCCAAACTTGTACCTCGGAGTGTACGACGGAGACGTTGAAGTCGGGTCAAACACCTTCAAACGCTGGTTCCTGAAGCACAAAGCCCCGGAAAGCCTGACCGAAAACGACGCAGAGCCGCTGACGCAGTACGACTACGCGCTTATAACCAACGTGAAGGAAGGTGTTTCCGATTACGGATTTGAGGCTCTGAAGCTCGATTACGGCTGGTGGTTCGGCGTAAAAGAAGGCAATTGGATGACGAACGAGGGTTATCTCAAGGAAAGCCCGAACCTCGGTATCGCGAACAGCATCTCCCCGCTGAAAATGCTCACTGCAATGGCAAAGAGGAACGGCTCGACAGTAACCCTTTACTATCTGCTTCATGACACAATGCTCGGTATGGACGGAGTGCCAAGCTCTGTCGGTAAAAACGCTCACCATGAGTGGTTCTCAAATGTCAGAATCCCGAACGGAAAAAATGCCGCGGCAGACCTCGGAAATATCGAATGTGTGGCATTCTATCAGAAGTACATGGCGGATTACTTCAATGCAAACGGAATAACCACATGGCGTAGTGATTTTGAACCGATATGCAGTACCTCCGACAAGGCAAACCGCCACAAGGCCAACGGAAGCGACGTTCAGTACTGGTGCACTGTCGGCTTCGGAGATCTTGTCGATTACCTTTATGAAAATGTTGACGGCTTCAGATACGAGTGCTGTTCCTCAGGCGGAATGCAGAAGGATCTGTTCACCGCAACAAAGGCTGTTGTGATAAACTGCGATGATTCAGCCAACTATCAGTCACTTCACGCATCGTTCTATGATTCGTCATATGTCTTCAATCCCTGTCAGATTCAGCTTCCGATGAACATCTTCTCGTTTGAGAAGGGAAGCCAGTATTATACCGGAACCGGTGATGCCGATTACGGAATGCGCTGTGCAATAACCGGTGCTGTCATGATATCCAAATGGGCGGGAACCGGTTTTGACGCAGAAGAAAAAGCATTTATCAGCCGCTATGTGAAGCTGTATAACGAAAAAATGAAGCCGCTCATAAAGTACGGCGACCTCTATCACATCCTCCCGCGCCCCGACGGGGTAAACTGGGACGGTCTTGAGTACGTAGATGCAGATACTGACAGAGAGATCAAGGGGCTTGTAATGCTTTGGAAGCCGACAAATACCGAGGGCGAGACAAAGACCGTCAAACTCCGCGGACTTAAGGCTGATGTTTCTTATCAGCTCACCTTCGAGGATCGTCCGGAGCAGAACCGGGTAATGACCGGTGCAGAGCTTATGGAGACCGGACTCACCGTTACCATCCCCGGAGAAATGGGCTCCGAAATGGTGTTCATAACCGAAGCTGCGGGAAAATAAAACCGACTGGATAAATATATGCTGTATCAGAACAATAAAACGAAAACATTAACATACGAAATATTTAACAATCCTCCGATAGAATACCGCGCCTCCCCCTTCTGGTCATGGAACTGCAAAGTGACAAAGGAGTTAATAAAGAAACAGCTTCTGTACCTGAAGGAAATGGGCTTCAGCGGCGGGCAGATACACTCAAGAACCGGCATGGATGTGCCGTATCTTTCCGACGAGTTTATGGAGCTGGTCAGATACTGCGTTGACGAGTCAAAGAAAGACGGGCTTCTTGCGTGGATATACGACGAGGACCGTTTTCCGTCGGGTGCTGCGGGAGGAATCGTGACAAAAACGCCGCGGTTCAGGCAGAGAACGCTGCTTCTTACGACCGAAGACCATATGAGCGAGATGAAACCGAAGGATGAGGCGGTCGAAAACGGAGAGCCGTATTTCTGCTATGCCTACGACATTGTGCTCAATTCCGCCGGGGAGCTTGCGTCATACCGCCGTATAGAGCCGGAAGAGACGGCTGTCGGAACGAAATGGTATACATACTGCTGCCCGACACCGAAAAGCGGGTGGTACAACAACGAGACATACGTTGACACCCTCTCGAAAGAGGCAATGGACCGGTTTATATCGGTGACTCACGAGAGGTACAAAGAGGTTGTCGGAGACGAATTCGGAAAGACGATAAGAACTGTGTTCACCGACGAGCCGCAGTTCGCCGTCAAGGGCACGTTTGCCTACGCTGACAGCCGCGAGAACGTCAGAATCCCATGGACACCGAAGCTGGAGGAGCTTTACCGCGAGCATTACGACGCAGATATAGCCGACACGCTGCCGGAGCTTTTCTGGAACCGCGAGGGCGGGGAGATATCTCTTCACCGCTATCGCTTCCACGACTTTGTGTGCGAGCTTTTCACCCGCAATTTTGCCGACAATTGCGGCGACTGGTGTCAGGAAAACGGTCTCTCAATGACCGGACATATGTACGAGGAGCCGACGCTTCATTCGCAGACCGCCGCAATCGGCGAGGCAATGAGATCGTACCGTAGATTCCAGATACCCGGCGTCGATATGCTCTCCGACTGGCTTGAGTATTCAACTGCAAAGCAAGCGCAGTCGGCGGTGCATCAGTACGGCAGAGAGGGAATGCTCTCGGAGCTTTACGGTGTGACCGACTGGGATTTTGACTTCCGCGGACACAAGAATTACGGCGACTGGCAGGCGGCTCTCGGTGTCACGCTGCGGGTTCCGCACCTTTCGTGGATGTCGATGTACGGCGAGGCAAAGCGCGATTATCCCGCATCGATATTCTATCAGTCTCCGTGGTACAGGGAATATCCGTATATCGAGAATCATTTTGCAAGGCTGAACACCGCGCTGACAAGGGGCGAACCGGTCGTCGATATCGCTGTCATTCATCCGGTGGAAAGCTATTGGGTTCATTGGGGACCGTCGGAGAACACCGGAAGCATCAGGAATCAGCTTGAGAAGAACTTTTCGGATATAATCGAATGGCTGCTTTTCGCACAGCTCGATTTCGATTTCATAAGCGAAAGCCTGCTCCCGGAGCAGTTCGGAGGCGTGCAGGACGGCAGGATAAGCGTCGGACATATGAAATACCGCGCGGTCGTCGTCCCTGCACCGGTGACGCTGAGGCAGACGACCGTCGATGCACTTTCCGCGTTTGAAAAAGCCGGAGGAACGGTTATATTCATGGGCGACTGCCCGGAGTATGTCGGCGCTGTCCGCTCTGATGCCGCAAAACCGGTTTACGCTGCGGCTGAAAGGATCCCCTTCTCCCGCGATGCCGTGACCGGTGCGCTTGAAAAGTTCCGCCGCGTCGGAATACGGAAGGACAATGGGCATCTTTCCGACGATTACTTCTGCAATTACCGCCGCGATACCGACTGCGACTGGCTGTTCATCTGCCACGGAAAACACGTTCCCAAGAACAGCTACGGGAAATTCGACCGTCTCCGAATAACAATCGCCGGAGAGTTCACCCCGGTTCTGTACGACACGCTTTCCGGGAAGATATCAAACCCGGAATATGAGGTCACGGACGGCAAAACGGTGCTTCATCGTGATGTGTACGCATACGACAGCCTGCTTCTGCGGCTTATGCCATATGATCCGGCAGTCAGACCGGATATACCGGAAACACATACGGTCACAGGCGGCTTCTGTGAGCACGATCCGGTTGAATATCGCCTGAGCGAACCGAACGTCCTGCTTGTCGATACCGCTGAATACCGCGTTGACTCGGAATCGCTTGAGTCCGATGGGGAATGGCTGGCTGAAGAGGAGCTCCTCCGCGTGAACGACATCGCCGCCCGTATGGCAGGACTGCCCGCTTATAACGGCGCACAGCCGTGGACGGAGCCGCCGGAGGTGCTGACGCATCATGTCGATCTGCGCTTCAGGTTCACTTCGGAGATCGTGTATGAGGGCGCGTATCTGGCGATAGAGAATGCGGATATGTGCGAGATTATTCTCAACGGCGAAAAAGCTCCCGATGGAGTTTTCGGCTACTTCACCGACGAGTCAATCGGAAAGCGCAACCTTCCCGCAATAAGGGAAGGGGAGAACGAGCTTCTGATCAGAACTCCGATAGGCGTCAGAACCAAGGTCGAATGGTGCTATATCATGGGCGATTTCGGAGTCAGGGTATGCGGCTGCCGTAAGACCGTCACAAAGCTGCCCGAAAAGCTCGGCTATTCCGACATCACGTCTCAGGGGTTGCCGTTCTATACCGGAAATATCGATTATGTTCAGCCAATAACAACACCTGACTGTTTCCTCAGTGTCAGAGTCTCGGAATACCGCGGCGCACTTGTCCGTGTGTTCCTTGACGGCAAGGATATGGGAGTGATTGCCTTCGACCCCTTCACACTTGACTTCGGGAAAGTGTCGGCAGGGGATCATACACTCACCCTCCGCCTCTTCGGAACGCGATACAATGCCTTCGGCGCACTCCATAACGCTGATACCGCGCTTGATTTTGTCGATCCCGGTGCATGGCGTACATCCGGCTGCAGATGGTGCTACGAGTACCGTCTCCGCCCGATGGGGATAACGGCAAGTCCTGTCGCAGAGATTTTAATGTAACGAATATAAGCTGATAAATCAAAACCGGATCTTGTCATATTAAATGGCAGATCCGGTTTGAATTATATAATTGAAAGACTATTGCTCATTGGCAAGCTTGCGGTAGCAGTCGGCGGACTTTTCAATCTGTTCGTTGATGTAAGAACCGTATTTGTTATATACGTTGACAACCATGTTGCTTCTCGATTTTACCATGCTTGAGAAAGCGCCGAAAACGGTGTCCCAGCAGAGAGACGATACAAGCGGGTCGTAGACCGTGTGACCGAAAATGTACTGAACCATTCGTTTCGACCCTTCATCGCGCATGAATCGCTCGCTGAGAGCAACGTTGAGGTATTCAGGTATTACAATTTCGCCTGATTTTGCGGTCAGAGCCTCAAGGATCCCACCGACATATCCGGTTTCGGTTACAGTGCTGGGAACTCCTACATAGGTGACACGCGGACAGTAGGAATAGTAGAATTCCTGGCTCTCTTTGTATTTCGGCATAGGGAGAACAGCGAAATCACTTTCCATATCTCTTGAATTGCGGATGTGCGCAGTGACCTGTATTATCATCAAAGCATTGTCGTTTCTGAAAGCATCCTCCGAGAATTTCCCGTCATATACGGGGCAGAGGAACGTCCGTTTTTGCTTTGTATATTTGACAAGTGTGTCAAGGGTGTCAACGAATGACTTGGAATCGAAATTGATATGCAGGAAATCATCCTCATCCTTGACCGAGAAGCGTTCTCCCGCAGATATCATCATTCCGATGTATGACCAGTCCATTGCGATAATGCCGAAACGGTCTCCGTCGTTCAGCTGAGAGTCCCCGTTGTCTCCGCCTTCGCCGACCTTTTTTGCGGATGCGAACATCTTTTCCCACGTCCAGCCTCCTGCAGCAACAAGGTCATACATTTCATCAGGTGTTTCCAGCTTGTGGTCTGCGGCAACAGTCTTGTTGTACATCACGACTGCGGTTCCCTCATCGTCGCATATCGTAAGATCCGATGCGGCATAGTAGAGAAGACCGTTCATCGAGTAGCCTTCGATCGAGCCCTTTGTCCACCACGGTTTTGTGAGGTCAACATGATCCAGTCTGTTTAGATTGTACAGCAGACCGTCATTTGCCATAGTATAGACAAGGTTTCCGATCACGTTGACAAGGGAGTAATCGTCGGTACCGGACATGAATGAGTCGTTGACCTTTGAGATGATGACTCCGGACGCATCGGTCAGCTCGGAGAGTTTTGCAGCGTAGGTTTCCTCGACGTATCTGTTTCTCTTGTACATCGCCTCGCTCAGGCTGTCAAGGTCGTCGGAGTATTCTATGAAAATGTCGTTAAGTATGCCGGCTATTTCATTCTGATTGGAATTGAGTATAACGAAATCATATCCGTTGCAACTGAAGTCATCCGGAAGCCCCGGATCATAGGCATTAGCCGTGTCGGTAGATTTGTTGCTGCTGTTGTGGCTTTTGTCCGGCTTTTCGGATTTATCGGCACATCCTGCGGCAACTGCCAAGACGGAAAGTATTGCAAGGATCAGTGAAATCAGTTTCTTTTTCATCGTGTTTCAGTGCTTCTTTGAAGCGAAAGCAACAGCAGCGGCAGCAGCAGTCACTACGATCACTGCGCAGATTGCCGCATCTCCGGTCGAAGGATTGTTTTCGCTGTCAACCCTGAGATATTCGGCGGTCTTTATCCACATGGGAGTCTGATCACTGGCAATGTCTTCAAGACAGTCAAGAGCAAAGAGTATAACGTCGCCCTTTTTGACCTCGATTTCGATCTCAAAGTCGGTAACCTCCATGTTGGGGGTCTGTTCCTTCAGCTTAGCCTCGGCTTTGTATTCGTTTTTGTAAACTTCAAGCTTTGTTGTGGTCTGACCGTAGTAGACGTACATGATCTTCACTTTTCCGCTTGCGGGAGCAGTGAAGCAGACAGCGGGATCGGCATTGTTCGCGGGATGCAGGCTGTCGTTTCCTGCAAAGCAGTATGCATAGTCAGCGCCTGCCTGATACATCTTCATTCCCTGGTTCCAAAGATTGTCGTTTCCGGCGTAGACCATGTCGCCGATTTTTCCCGTTTCCTTGACAATGTACTTGTAGCTGAAAGGTGTGATATCCTTTGTACCCCAGTCAGCCATATCTTTGTCAAAGCTATAGACAGGGAGGTCAGCCGCAAATGCAGAGACGGCGAGTGTCAGGACAAGCGCAAGTGTCCCAAGAAGAGTGAACAGTTTTTTCATTTTAAAAACTCCTTTGATTTTCCGGAAGTGTTGTCTTCCGTTTATTATTTCTTCTTTTTCTTTGCGATAAGAACTGCCGCGACGGCAATTACCGCTGCAGCCGCAACGGCAATGATCACGATAACGGCGATGTCGGGACTTTCGGCTTTAGTGTTGTCGGTCGTGTTGCTTGTTGCCGGAGCCGAGGTGCCGGCTTTGTCAGAGTCCTTATCGGTGGAGGGAACGGTGTTTGTTGAAGTGTCGGAGGATTCGTCATTGTCAGTATCGGGGGACTCGGACGTGTCATCCGTGTCGTCTCCACCGTCCTCGCTGACGTTTTCGTCATTTACTGCGGTATACACAACGCGCGGATTGAAATCGGAGGCATCGTTTGCATTTGTTTCGACGCAGTCAACAAACCAGTAAATTATATCTCCGGCTTTCACATCGACCGTGAGCTCATATTCAGCTGTTGCAGAGTCTTCTTCGCCGACCTGACGGAAGAGAAGGGTATCGTCGCTGACAGTGTTCTTATAGATGAAAAGCTCCGCAGAATCCGGAAGGACAGAGCCTACGCGGAAGTATGTCATGACCTTTATTGTACCGGTATACGGAACAGTGAAGGCACATCCCGTATTGCCCATGACCGACGGATGGATGGTCGGCACGCCGTAAGTATAATTGATGAACATATACTCATATCCTTCGCACTCGCCTTCTGCTGTGGGACCGGTGTACATATCGAGTCCGGGATTCCACGGGCTTTCGCCGATGGGAAGGTATACCATGTTCTTGATCGTCTTGTCCGCCTTATCGTAATAGACAAAGGTGAAACCGTTGACTTCATCGTCGCCGAACAGTATCTGATCGAATGCGTACGTTGTCTCAAGCACTTCGGACACCGAAACAGCCGATGCCGCAAGGGTGGATGACATTGCAGATATGATGAACATGACGGTCAGCATTACTGCAATCAGGGGTTTTCTTTTTCTCATTATGGTTAATGTCCTTTCGGAATGAATTTGTAGTCTTAATGACTGACTACGGTTTCATTATATCACACGTATCAACGAAATGCAATAGCAAAATTAAAATTTCTCTAAAAAATCTTTTTGATTTGTCGAAAAAATCTGTCAGTATGTTTGAAATCAGGCATAATTACAGCTGAAATCAGAAAATAGGCAAGGTTCACACGTAAAATTTCTGCCATGGTTCTATTGACATTATATCAGACGTGTGATATAATATGGCTACGATAACATATATCGTGATGCAGACTGCTTTTATTGAAATATGATGCCTCATAATAAATGAAAGGAATTGAATTCGATGAAAAAACGTATACTTATGCCGTTCATAACGGCGGCACTGCTCTTTACGGGCTGCTCCGGTGGTGGACATGGCGGAAGCACTGACAGCGGAACCGTCAGCGACAGCGACACCCGGATCCCTGATATTAACGACGGAGCAGCCGTCGGCATTGTCGGAAAGCTCAGCACGAAAACCGACAAAAATTCGGTATCGGTCAGTACCGGAGACGTTTCGTTCGGTCTGTCTGCCGGACTGGCGTTCGGAATCCGTGACGGTGTCGGTACTGTTCTTCTTTCAAAATCGGGAAAGACATCAGTGATCGATGACAGCGGGAAAACCGTGATTTCAAGTAGCTGGAGCAGAAACGGCGCAAAGCTGACGACGGGGTTGAATATCGAAGAAACGTCTGTAACCGTGAGTCAGAACGCAGAAGCGGTTTCCGGCGGCATTTCCGGTGTACAGTTCTCAATCCAGGTCTCTGATAAATACAATATAATCGTACCCTATCAGAACGGGATAAGGCTGACGAAAAAGAACCCGGGTACTCCGTACGGGACAAAATGGAGCTATGGCGGTTTGTCGGCGATCCAGATGCAGATGTTCATTATCGAGGGAGAGAATGGCGGAGCGGTAATCTATGCCGATGATGCATTCACTCAGTTCAAGGAACTTGATGTCAGGCATTCTTCCGGAAACTTTACTGTGCTTGTGACAACTGTCCCGCAGGCACCGTTCACTGAATATAAGGAGTTCGGAGCGGTTGAATGGAAGATAATACCTTACGTCGGAAACTGGTCAAGCGGGGCGGCAATCTACCGTGACTTTGCAAGGGAAAAGTTTGAACTCGACAAATCCGGCAGCAGCCGCCCGGAATGGGTAAAGGACATCGGGCTTGTCGTCCTTACCGATATGCACAGCAAAGCGGAGCTTGACGCACTTGCAAAAAAGGTCGATCCGAAGGGAGTGCTTCTTCAGGTGCCGGACTGGAGAGTCGAGAGGTACGATATCAACTGGCCTGACTATACGCCTCAGCCCGGCGTCAGGGAGATGATCGAATATGCCCACTCGCTCGGATTCAGAGTACAGCTTCATTGCAATATGAACGGTTGTCAGACAGAGCTTCCGGCATACAGTAAGGTAAAGCGGTATCACATGAAGGACGCTTTCACCGGAAAGGAAATAAGCGAAGATTTCACCGACGTCAACGGAACACACTATCATTTTGCGCAGATCAATCCGGCGTCCTCTGAATGGAGAAGCTATGTGATTGCAAAAATAGTCGCCGCAGTCAAGGAGACCGGAGCTGATGCGGTACATCTTGATCAGTCGCTGCTCTCGTACAACGACGGAAACGGATATGTAGACGGCCTTACCTCACTTCAGGGAAACGTGTTGTATCAGAAGGAGCTGGCTGAAGCGCTTCCGGAAGACGTCGCGATAGGAGGGGAGGGCATAACCGATTTCAATGCGGTTTATTCCACGTTTCTTCAGTCACATGTCTACGGTCTTGACAGTACGAAGAAAAGCTGGTCGCATTCCGAAGCCGCACAGATAGTGCCGATTACTTCTTCCGTTTTTACAGACACGGTGACATATCAGTGGCCGGGGCTTCCGGTTGTGGCAGCGGGAGAATATTATCTTGCGTGGTATCTGCGGGGGACTGCAATCGGTCATATACCCACGCTGATGCGTGAATCACCGCAGTCGATTCTGTCCGATGACGACATTATGAAAGCGGTGCTCAGCGAGGCACGGTGGTTTACGGAAAAAAAGCCTGAAAGGGTCTACGGCGGATGGGACGCCGACACCATTATGCGCTGGAGACTGAAGGACGGCACATTTGCGCAGGCAAGGCGGGACAAATACGGATATGTGCTCCTTGCAGATGAAAACGATTCGGGGAGTGTGCTTACCCGTATCCTGTCCGGAACAGTCAGTGCGGATGTGAGCGGCAGCATACAGGGTTGGAACGCATATAATGATAAATCAATAATTTGTCTTGATCCCGACAGATATTACCTTGTATCAGGAAACAGCAGAGAAGAGAAGAATACGGTCATAACTTCAGCGAGCGACGGGGCGTATCTGACGGATTTTGTCGAGAGTGCCGATGCGCTCAGAATCAAATTTGCTTATCGGTCTCGGAAAACCGGTAATGTCACGTTTACGGTCAGAAGCAAGGCAGGTATTTCGTATGTATACAGCAAAAGCGGCAAAGCAGAGCTTTCCGAAGAAAACAATGGCATATATAAAGTGACAGCTCCGGTTGGGGAATATGTCAATCTGATTTTTTCCGGCTTGTCACCAATCAGGCTTCCGAAATCACTGTACGGTGAACCGTCAGAGGCATATATCATCGGGAATGACGGAAGAATTCGCCACGATGACTCGCTGACAAGATCAACAGGCAGTTTCGGTGGAAAACTCAGAAAAAAAGTCACAGTTTCCGTTCCTGCATTATCGATGAATTCGCTTGACTATATCGTGGCTCTCCCTGATAGTGACGGGCTGGCGTTGTCAGCTCTTGTCGGAACGCAGGATGCGCTTTATTCAGAGCTTCCGGTCTCGGTTTCGGTTGACGGTGAGACGGTATGGAGGGGTGCACTGTCAGCTGACGGAAAAACCGCCGATGTCTCGGTCTCCCTTTCGAATTACAGAGGAAAGACCGTGGTGATCACTCTTTGTGTTGACGGCAGACAGCTTGACGGAATAACACACAGCGTGTCGTGGTGCGACCCGGTTATCACAGGTAAATAAAAATAAAACAAAAAAGCGCTTCCCAACGGGTTGTTCCGTAACGGGGAGCGCTTTATTTATGGCAGTTTAATACCGTCAGGATGGCGCAGTCAGCCTTTTAACTGAGTTTCTGACAACAAGATGCGGCTTTATCATCCTGACAACAGGTGCATGTGTCTCCGGATCATCCTTGCTGTTTATCATTTCAAGGAGGAAATCCGATATGTTTTCTCCGATCTCATCCATAGGGTGCGCAACTGCGTCGATGTGCATGAAATCAAGCCATTCGTTGTCGTCGTAGGAAATAAAACTGATATCGTCAGGTATTTTCAGATTCAGACATTGGCATGCCTTGAGCGCAGAGAGAGTGAACATACTGCTTGATGAAATGACGGCTGTAGGACGAAGGTCGCTGGCGGCATAGGCGATAAGGCTGGCAGTGTCCGCGTCAGTGTCGAGATAGAGAACACACCCGGGTACGCATTCCGCCCCTGCTTCTTCCATCGCGCGGCGGTATCCAGCGATTTTTAGGGACGATTCGCGGTTGACCTCACTTTCTATTATCAAAATGCGGCTGTGCCCCATGTTCAGCAGATACTTTGTTGCCATATATGTGCCGAACTCGTCGTCTATGAAAAATGTATCAAGATAGTCGTAAAGGTTGCGCGTGAACTGAAGCACCTTGATGTCGAATCCTGCCATTGCTTTAACAAGATCCTCGTTCTTGCGCGATACAGGAATAAAGATAAGCCCGTCAACTCTTGAAGAAATGAACGATTCAAGGTATTTCCGCTCCTTGTCCGGCTTTTCGTCGCTGAATGTCAGCATCAGGCGGTAGCCGTTATCGGTCATGTGGCTCTCAACTGACTGGGTTATTTTTGTATAGAATTTGTTGTTGTAGTTGGACAGCAGAAGTCCGATTATCTTGCTCTGCTTTTTTTTGAGGGACTTGGCAGAGTAATTCGGGAAATAGCCGAGCTTTTCAGCTGCTTCAAGAACCTTTTTTCTTGTTTCGGGGTGAATATAGCAGTCGTCTCTGAAAGCACGTGATACCGTTGTCTGTGATACCTTTGCAAGTTTGGCAACATCGTGACTTGTTATCATCTGAAGTAATCCCTTCGGTATTGTTTGAACTTGTACTATGATTTAAGGAATCGCTGATTAATTCGGCAGCGCATCTCCGGCGCATCTTTTCCCGTCTGCTTCCGGTCGAAAAATCCGCCGTACGTCAAGTACTGCCGGTATTTTTCGCCGTTGCATACGAAAAAATCTGCACCGGATCTGCACCGCCTCATTTAATCATCGCTTCCTTAATTATAACACGATCTGATCCGTATTTCAAGCGGCACAAGGATTTTTTTGTTATAATCCCGGCTGATATGCCGCATCTGCAGTCAGTCTATTGAGAACACCGACAGATTTCCGAATCCGGCAGTCCCGCGTTCTGTGTAATATCCGATCTTCCCTCTGGAGTGACCGGGACAGAACAACTGAAGGCAACGGATACCATTCACAAAAACATAGAATATGTCTCCGCAGGCGATGATTTTCATGTCATATTTCTGTTTGCATTCGACGGAAATTTTTTTCTTTTCGATGACCGGAAACTCGCGCGTCGCAGTGAACCACACCTCGCCTCTGAGTGTATCAAGAAGGACAACGTATGCCCCGGCGCGGCAATCTTTGCCCTCTGCGCGAAGGACAATCCCCGCCGCTTCGCACTCAGGGGTGACCGTGGCTTCGATTATGCAGTCGGTGCAGTCGGTATCATACAGTCGTATGCTCCAGTCGTCCGGGCAGTATCCCGTGACACTTCCGCCGTCGGAATTCCAGCTTCCGGGAGTGCCCCATCTGCCGTCATTCTCCAAAAGCGCGCTGCTGTCCGACGAGAATATCAACCCGGTTTTCATGTTCTCAAGCTGTTCGCACCACATGGGAGAAAGATGGTCTCCTGTCCGCACAAGCTCTGCAGGAAGACCTATCGAGCCAAAATGACTGCCGCAGACATCCTCGCCCTGCGTGTGGAATACATATCTTTTTCCGTTCAGTTGGAGCGTTTTTGAACAGAAGCCCTGCCAGTTGACCGAGCCGAGGATCTCGTGCCCGAAAACCTCTGTGAAAGGCCCCTCCGGTGAATCGGCGCAAGCCTGTATTGTGGCAAGAGACCAGTCCGGCTGCCCGGTGCAGTATCTTTGCCCGTACATATTTCCGGTCAGACACAGCATCCACCATTTCCCGTCAAGAAAGAACACGTCCGGCACCTCGACACAGCCATATCTGTCGGGAATGAAGCACGGCTTTCTCTGCTCCCAATGAACAAGATCGTGTGAATATGCAAGTGCTATGACCGATGAAGCTGCACAGCTGTCACTATGCACTCTCGCCGCAAAATAGCCGTAATAACCGTCCCCGTCAGGATCTTTGACAACACAGAGATCACGGCAGTCGATCAGCTTTTCGCCGTGACCGATAAGCCTGATCTGATTTTCATAAGAGGCATACAGCTCCGGATTACAGCGGATGACCGGACTCTCCGGGTGACGCACATAGTTTATTCCGTCGTCAGAAACCGCAAGCCCGATCGAAGAGTCATTGATGTCGCCGATGCGGTGATTTGCGGTATAGTACATATAGCGCCGACCGTCCTTCAGAAACGTGCAGCCCGTCCAGAGATCACCGTCGTCATAACTGCCTGCCTTACCGGGATACAGCACCGACGGTCGGTGCTCCCAGTGAACAAGATCCTTACTTACCGCATGACCAAGTGCGCCGGTCTCGCCATTTCTTTCAGGATGACCGGGGCGTGCCTGCTGGAGAAACGTACAGTGTATCTCTCCGTTATGTTCGTAATACCATGTATCCCAGACATAAATCCCATCGGGGTGAAAACAGTTCATATGATTATCCTTTCGATACCGGCAAGAAGACTGCCGCTATTTGTCTGATGTTTGTTTCGGAATATTGTGAAAACGTATTCACAATATATATTATGCCATAGAATCTGCGTTTTGTCAAGCCAAACCTACGCTTTTTATGTAAAATGTTTTGACTGTATTCTTAAAATTGCATCGAAAACATTCACGAATGTGCTTGACAGAATGCGTGCGATATGATAAAATGACTATGTAAACATATTTTGAGAGGTGATTTTCATGTCTGAGTGTTTACTGACGTTCGACTGCCCGCAGGACTACACAGTGTTTCAGCAGGTCGACGGTTTCTGCGATATCACTGTCAGTGGTTCTGCCGATACTGCGATCAGCGGAGATATCATGCTTGCGATCGTCAGGGAATACAATGGTACATATGTCAGACGATGGGAAAAGGCGGCAGTTTCCGGAGCCGGATTCAGTCACACGTTTAAGAAAATACCGGCAGGCGGACTTTATTCTGTCCTGTCAGCAGTCTGCAGCAACGGAATGCCGAGTGATTCCGGTCTTTGCGGCGCGGCGGTACTTCATATCGGAGTCGGTGACGTGTTTGTGATTGCCGGTCAATCCAACTCGGCAGGTTTTTCAAAAACTCCGGGGTGCAGAGAGCCTGCTGCGGGAATACATATGTTCAGAAACCGATGTCGCTGGGATATTGCTTCTGACCCTATGAACGAAAAGACTGACACCGCACATCCCGAAAACGCCGAGCTTTTCCTTCCCGGTCAGTCTCCGTGGCTGGCTTTTGCCTTGGCTCTGAAGCGTGAACTTGGATACCCTATCGGTCTGATACAGACATCTGTAGGAGGATCGCCTCTTTCAGCGTGGAATCCGGAGGAAAACGGCATTCTTTTCAGGAATATGATCAGAACCGTCTCGATGTGCGGCGGCAGAGTGAAGGGTGTTCTGTGGTATCAGGGGGAAACGGACGCCGGAGGAGAAACAGAAACAGCCGGATATCTTGAACGTTTTGCCGGTTTTGTTTCTGCGGTGAGGCGTGAAATGAATGCCCCCTTACTGCCTTTTTTCACTGTTCAGCTTAACAAGTTTCTTTCCTGTACTGACCCGGATACCGATCGCCGTTTTGCGGAGATCAGGGAGGCTCAGAGAAAAGCCGGAAAGATTCCCGGAGTTACCGTGATTCCGTCTCTCGACCTTACTCTGTCAGACGAAATTCACAACAACTCTGCCTCAAACAATGCGCTGGGAGAAAGAATAGCGTTTACCGCACTCGGAAAAATATACGGAGCGGATTATATCTCATCGGTTCCCGATATTTCTGACGCATACGTTTCGCCTGACGGCTATGCAGTACTTGTTTTTGACGGTGTATCAATGTATCTCGTCGGACGCGGGATCCCGACGGAAAGATCGGAGTTTGTCTTTTTTGATGAAAAAGGAGAAATCCCGATCGAATCCTGCGGATTTGCTGGAGACAGAATATTTTTCCGGCTGTCGCGCAGCCCGTCCGGCAACGTTACCGTAAGCTGCGCGCCGCATGCATACAGCGGATACGGCGTGCCGTTTGACAGGGGGACCGGGATACCTGTGCCGGGATTCGTAAACTTCCCGTGCAGACTCTCCGATGTCCGTGAATTCAGAAATAATTGACCACAGAATGAAAGGAATCTTCCTGACAGGGGAAGAAAAACATTGAAAATGATCAGAATAGCCAACGGAATATATAAAATGACTTTCGGCACACCGGAGAAATTCACTCCGGTGAGTGTACTGGGAACAGATCCCGACAACCGGGGTCTCTCCGCTCTTCCGGACAACAAACCCCCGTTCTGCGAGGACGATATAGTTTTCAGCCGCAGAAAGGGTGCCATTACTCTTGAAATACCGCTTGACCCCTCCGAGGATGTATACGGACTCGGACTCATGCTCAAATCCTTCCGTCAGACCGGATTGAAAAAGAAGCTGCGCAGCAATTCCGATCCCACAGCCGATACCGGAGATACTCATGCACCGGTCCCGTTCTATGCAACGACAAAAGGCTACGGTGTGCTCATCGATACCGCAAGATACCTGACATTTTATTGCGGCAATGTCAAGAAAAAACGCCCCGGAGCCGAAAAGCAGGTCTCTGCAGGAACCGATCGCGGTCACTGGTGGATAAAATCCGGAACCGGAAATATGTTTGTCGATATCCCGTCTGCCGATGGGGTTGACATATATGTCTTCTCCGGTGATTCAATAAAAGACGCAGTCGCAAGGTACAACCTGTTTTCCGGCGGCGGAGTCTTTCCTCCGATATGGGGACTTGGTGTGCTCTACCGCGCCTATATGCCGGGCGATGCCGAGCATATACTGGGGCTTGCAAAGGAACTGCGCGATGAGAAGATCCCTTGCGACATCTTCGGACTTGAACCGGGATGGCACACGCACGCATATTCCTGCACATATGACTGGAACCGCGAAAAATTCCCCGATCCCGAAGGGATGCTGAAAAAGCTGCACGGAATGGGATATCACGTGAATCTTTGGGAGCACGCATATGTCCATCCGACCTCTCCGATCTATAACGACATGAAAGACTGCTCAGGTGACTGTTTTGTCTGGGACGGGTTGGTACCGGATTTTGCCACAGACAAGGCGAAAAAGGTGTTTTCCGACCGGCACAAAATGCTGAAGGAACAAGGGATCTCCGGCTTCAAACTCGATGAGGCAGACAACTCTGACTTTACTGCCAACTGGGGTTTCCCCGACTTTGCCGCTTTTCCCTCCGGAATGGATGGCGAGCAGATGCACACTCTGATCGGGGCACTCTATCAGAAAACCATGCTCAGACCATATGAAGACAGCGGTGAAAGGACGTTCGGTCAGTGCAGGCAGTCAACAGCGCTTGCGTCATCATTTCCGTATGTTCTGTACAGCGATCTGTATGACCACACCGATTTCGTCAGAGGCATGGCAAGTGCTGCGTTTTCCGGAATCATGTGGACTCCGGAGGTGCGCTTTGCCGAAAGCACCGAGGAGCTTCTTCGCAGGATTGAGGCTGCGGTGGTTTCTCCGCAGACGGTTCTCAACTGCTATCAGGTCCCGTCTCCGCCATGGAAGCAGTGGGACTATGAGAAGAATGTGAGAGGTGTATTTCTCCCTGATGCAGACATAGTTACGGACGCGGTACGTAAAATTCTGCGGTTCCGTATGTCTCTGATACCTTATCTCTACACGGCATTTTACCGTTATTACAGCGAGGGTGTCCCGGTTGTCCGACCGCCGGTAATGGACTATCCCGGCATACCGGAGCTGAAAGACGTTTACGATTCATATATGATAGGTGACGGTTTGCTTGCTGCCCCTGTCATATTCGGGCAGGGAAACAGGAAGACCGTGTATCTGCCCGACGGTGTGTGGTACAATTTCAATACAGGAGAGCGCATTTGTGGAGGAAGATATATATCGGAGGATATACCGCTTGATGTGATCCCGCTGTTCGTGAAAGAGGGGACTCTGCTTCCGCTTGCAGAGCCGCTTGAGCATATTCCGGAGAATGCGGTGTTTGACGTCACGCTGAAAGCGTACGGTGAAGGCGAATGCTCATGCACCCTCATATGCGATGACGGCCATACCAACGCATACAGAGCAGGGGACATCTCAGAAGTCACGCTGACCGTACGCGGAGAGAATGTCACCTCAGACCGCGATCATCCCGGATACCGTATCTGTGCCGTCGAAAGAATAAAATAATCAGCAATTAACAAAACCGTCTGCCGAACAAAAAACGGCAGACGGT
>ENA-OURV01001271-OURV01001271.1-human-gut-metagenome-genome-assembly--contig:-NODE-1271-length-20228-cov-3.304516_pt1 | contig 20228 bp, 14 predicted proteins | sample MGYA00242141_ERZ509072 | MGnify/ENA primary metagenome ERZ509072 (study PRJEB26280, sample SAMEA2338763) | human gut metagenome | biome: human gut; feature: human-associated habitat; material: faeces... | reverse complement strand
ACGGGCCGTCGCCTGCTGCCGCTGAAGCCGTCCGGCTACCGAGCAGCCGAACAGGCTTCCGAGCGCTGCCGACAGCAGACCTATCTGCAATATCTTATTGCATATCTTCATGGCTAAAAGATATAAGAGAATGAGACTTCCAGTTTTGTCGGCGCCAGCGTCCAGCGTCGGTAACGGTAGATGTATTCATCCTCCCAGTCAGAGACGGTCGGGTCGCGGCGTGTGTCCTTCGTGCGGTAAAGCCCGACTCCTGCCTCTACGGCGATATTCCAGCGTTTCGAGAGCATCCACGCATACCCGTAGCTGACACCGAGGCCATAGGCATTGCCCTTATAGCGTTTTGTCCGGCTTCCGAGGTCGTAGTCGGCATAAGTGAGGTGCTGCCCGAGAAAGTGCCCGACGAAGGATTCGTAGAACCAGTAGCGGGAGCCGAGCTGCACGGCATGGAAGTTCATCGAAAGGGATGCGGTTTGCACCGGATTCCAGTAGCCGGACAGCTCCAGCGACCAGTTGTCCGTCAGGGCCGTTTCGACCCCGACGTTCAGCGTCCCGCTGCATGCCGCAAGAGCGTTGGCCCTTACGGCGAAGATCTGCGACGCAGCTTTGTAGGGTGCTCCCCACAAAGCCGCGGTCAGCAGCACGACCAGAATGATTTTTGGCTTTTTCATTGGAACACGATTCGTTATTCTTTGATACATCGCACGGGATTGGCCTGACAGCGCAGTTCGCTCGTCGTGCGGCGTGTTCCTGCCAGATAGATCGAGGTGCAGGATACGCCGTCGAAGAACGACGCTCCGTAGTCGAAGTTCCAGAAGTAAGGCGTATTGGTATAAACCTGCCCGTATGTCCCGGCACCGGAGTAGCTGTCGCCGTCGAACGTTCCGCCCGCGGGATAGCGCACTGTTTTCGTCCCGCCGTACACGATATTCACGCAGTACGGAAGCTGTGTTTGCGACATGGCGATCCCTTCGAAGTCGCAGGCGTCGGGAACCCGCCATCCGGGAGGACAGGGATCGTAGATGGTCTTACGGCAGACCTTGCTCACGTCGTATCCCTGTTCGGTGGTGTTTCCCCAAAGGTTGTGATGACTCCGGAAGAGCCAATCCAAAACATCCTCTTCGGGCTCGTCAACTTCGTAGTCGGCCTTATGGATAAAGGTCGTGGGATGCTGTGTCGCCCATTCCACGCTCATCACCTCCCGTGCGTCATGATCTTCGGGACGGATCGTTCCGTATGCGTAGTTGTCGTGATAGATGAATGAGGCGGGTCTGGCATTGTTCGTAAACGAGGCCGGATACGGGAACGGATCCTTGCGGCCCCACTGGTAGTAGAGTCCGCAGGCCGTGACTTTCGTATAGTCGGTTCCGACGGTCCCCAGATTCCGGTCCATGAAGATGTCTCCGGAGCTGTATTTCTGCGCTGACGACTCCGGATCGTAGTTTGCAACCCAGATGTGCCACGACCAAACGCACTCACCCCCGGCGTTGAACAGGCCGATAAGGGCGTTTCCCTGCTGCGTCCCGGTGCGAAAGCGAATGCGGCTGCCGTCATAGTTCAGCGAGGAGATCACGCTGTTGGCCTGCGTCCCGGTCTCCCAGATCAACCGTGCATAGGCTCCCGAAAGCCGCTGCGGCGTGATGTTGAGCGTCGCGCAGCCGTTGCCCTGCACCGTGGCATCGAACGAATAGTCGTGTAAAAGCTCCGGCGCGATGTAACAGTTGGCCGTGCCCCCGTCGTCGAGCGGCCGGGTATTGACCGTGAATTTCGGGAAGATCGCGGCTTCAGGCGAGGTCGGAATGTAGGCATACGAAGCCGAGGTCGAAAGCCGTGTCTTGTAGTCGGCTGCCGAATACCATCCCTCGAAGCGGTATCCGGCTTCGGGCAGGGCTGTCAGCGTGCATCCCTTTTCATGGCACAGGACGACCCGGTCGTGCGTCAGGGAAGAAGTTTCAACGTCATACAACGCTCCGGCGACGGTTACCGTACCGTTTCCGTTTTCAGCCGTCGCGGAGTGAATATATACGTCGAGACGGTTGGCGAAGCGGTGTCCGATGTCGAACGACTGTGCAAATCCCGCATCATCCTCGACCGTGACGGTATAGACCACCTGCGAATTGACCGTCGTATAGATTCCCGGAGCGTAGTTCACGCCGAAGACATTGGGGCCGGGCTGTTCCGGAAGCGTAAGGTCGCGGCCTTCGCCTACGGGAGAGCCGTTCAGACAGAATGCTCCGGCGTTGCCCTGCGCGACACCGATACGTCCCCGAAGCGTCAGGGGTGCAGGACTCCCGTCGATCTCCACAGCGAGCATCTGAAACGGATTGTAGCTGCAATATCCGCCGACCGAGTTTTCTTCGTAGGTGTCATGCACATTGACGGCATAGCTGCTAATGCGGGTATCGACCTCGCTGTCGCCCAGGATCGAGATGTTGAACCGGTAGTGTACGTTCGCCCGGACGTTGAAATCCGAAGTGTTGTTTCCTCCGAGATAAATATAATAAGCCAATACTTTCGACCCGCGCACGGCGCGGATCAGCAGATACGAGGCATTCGCGGGGGCATTCTCCGGGTTCTTCTGCTTTTGGTCGGTAATCGTAGCGACGACGCCTTGCATATTGGGCAGCAGATAGCAGTCGCCCGCGGCCTGTTGTCCGGAAAGTTCCACCTCCGGACAATCCGTATAGTCGTCGGGATCATCCGACGGTGCGGCCGCCATATCGAACACAGATACCGAACGCGGTACGGAAAGAAGCTGCACGGAGCGCAGTTCGATATCCGCGGGCTCGACGGAGATATTGTAGGAAATCTTCGCTACGCAGCGTTGGACTTCAACAGCAGGAAGCGTCAGCACACCGTCTGTCGAGGGCATGATCGTAACGTTGCCCTCATAAGCCATCGGCAATACATTGTACTCGTCGGCATACGACACGGTGAAATCTTCCGATGCCGGATTTTCACCCAAGTCGCGTCCCATGTTAACTGTAATACGTATCCTGTAGTCGCCCGGCAGGCATTCGAAACGCAGCGTCGCAGAGGTCTGGTAACGGTGCAGGACAACATTGCTGTTATCGTCGTAAAGGTAGAGGTTCAGGTCGCGGATGGCCGTTTCATCCGCAGAGCGGGTTACGGAGGACATCCTTTCGGGCCGTACCGTCAGGCTGACGAAGACACCGCGGGGATTTGTACATTCTGTCCTGTCCTCGGCGATACAGCCCCACAGCAACAGGATGGCAGCGAGTATCAACAGATATTTTTTCATAGTCGGAAAAATCTGAAAAAGGGATTGAAAAAAGCTCCCGCCCGCGAGGGACGGGAGCTGCCAAAACAAGAGGGCTATGCCCCCAGCTCGACGTTCTGCGTAACGGGCGTCTCCCAATCGGCGACGGTGACCGATACGGCGCACTCCTGACCTACGAGACCCGTGATATTGGCCGCGACACGGTAGTAGCCGTTTCGGAGAATCTCGCCCGCGGCCTTACCCGTCAACTCGACCGAATAGGTCACCTCCGAGCGGTCGTCCGTAGTCGAGGTGCTGCCGTCCGAATCGTATGTGGCGTTAATTTCCAGCAGAACGCGGCTGCCCGCGGGCAAAGCTCCATTCTCGAAACAGTAGAACAGCGCATTGCATTTTCCCGAAGCCGTGGCGGGAGTCTGCGTGTGGCTGAAGGTCATGGCCCCGGGTGTCGGCGTTCCGACCACGACGAGCGACTGCGAGGCGGCTTTGGAGAGTTTTACCGAGTGGATGGTAAGCGTTCCGGCATATTTGTCGGCGAACGACGGGTCGATGGTCGTCTGGAGGGCTACTTTAGCGACAGTGCGCTTGAGCGTGATGCCGACATTGGTCGTGGAGTTCACGGCCCCGACGGTCTGCGATTTCATGCCCGACATCACGAAGCCGCCCGAACGTTTGGCTGCGGAGGACACCTCGGCGAAGGTGCCGTTGTAATCGGCAGCCGACTTCTCCACGAGGGCCGTAAGGGCCGCCCGGGTCTTGGCCGACGAGGCGTCGTAGTTCGCTATGGCATAGAATGAACAGGGGGTGCTGGCAAGAGATTTAGGTAGGGAGAATGTCGCCGATTTCGCGGCCAGCTCGCTGGATGTTAAATCCCGGCGAATAACGAAGTTGTCGGCATTATCGAAGACGAAAATCGACAGTGACGACAACGAAGACTCTCATGCCTCGGCCGAGGCTGTCGAATCGAAGAAAGAGCGGGTGTCGGCGGCATCATCGGTAAGCGTAAGTGCGATACGTGCCCCATCGGTGAAAGAATTGGGGGAAGGTACGACTTCGGTCTCCTTGTTGCAGGAAACGGATGCGGCAGCGAAGACTGCAACGGCTAAAAGGATGTTTTTCATGTTATTTGGATTTTGAATGCAGCGATGCACTATGCGTCGCTTTCTGCTGCAAATGTATAATACAAAATCACTGAAAAGTACACTTTTCCGGATGCCTCTCGGGAAAAATCAAAAAGTTTTTTGTAAAGTATGAAAATATAATCAACTGAAAAATAAACTGTTGAAATTTTGCAAACGGAGAAAAACTTTCTGATTTTCTCGCCCTTGACAGGTCTCTGCTCTCTCTATCGCAGGTGTCTTTCGACGACTTGCTCATAGGCTTTTTTCAATTTATCCAGAAAAGGTGTGACCGCCGTGCTGCGGTCAAGCATCCTGGTTTTCTTGACATAGACATCGTTGATCGTGATATGGAATGTAGAAGACAAGGCACGGACGATCTCGATGAAACGCGCCTTGCGGTTGCCGTACATGATAATCCCGTTTTTATGAAGGGCAACGGCAAGCTCCAGCAGCTCTTGCTGCGTCCCTGTCCACAGCAACTCGCCGTCCTGATAGGATAAAGGGAGCGAATAGTCTTGGTTCGAGCTATATTTCGTACTATTGCTGACGATATTGATTTCGCAATCCAGAATATACATGATTTTATAGATGAACGTCGTCCTTAAAACATTGTTCGAATATCGATTAAACGATGGATGGGACAATACGTCGAATTCAACCCGGCTGTAATACAGTATTCTCAAAATATCATCCCGGTTATCGAAATTAGCAACCATCTCGGTCATCGTCTCGATAAACTCTTCGTATGCATGGGCTAATTCCGACGGATTCGATTCATTTTGAGTTAGCAACGCGTATATACGGGTATGAATAAGCGTTTTCATAAGACAGATCTCCGTATTGCAGAATCATGTGTATTTTTCGTATTCACAAAGTATCTGTTGGATAATTTTTCTTATCTTTGCAAAACAGCGAATAGCTGTCGAATCCTGTCATCGACACCTGAAAATGCTACCAAGACAAGATGGACGGGATGATAGGAGAATCGTGCAAAAACAGCACGGGCTCTCCTATCTGTTCATCGGGTTGTAGCATTCCTCAGGTGTCAATAGGTTGAGTCCGTGCTTATTTTATACTATCTCAACTTATTATTGTGCCAACTAAATATAATTTGAATACGAATTCATCAATTCGTGCGTTATTAAATAAATACTATCACAAACCGGCCACGGAGAGTTTTTAGATTGAGAAAGGTCACTTACGGGTATATATCGACTCGAATCGGTCAATGTATTTGCGGTAGTTTTTGTTTCCCCATTCGTCTTTTGGATGGGGGAACGTTTTCATATCCCTTCATCAGTTAAAACAACCCGCACACCTGTTTGCGGATGTGCGGGTCTGGAATCGGTCACTTTCGGGTATATAACCAATCCGAATCGGTCAATGCAAACACATCGCTATCATGTTATTCCACTTCGTCCATGGTGATTTCATACCCCGACGATACGAAAGTCCAGTCCTGCGGACGGTTGCCGTTCTCGCAGGTGACGTTGGTCTCGCCCCAGGCACCGTCGGCGATCGCCTTGAACAGCGGCAGCGGATCGGCTTGGCTTCTCGTACGCAGGTTGAAATGCATGATCGAACCGTAACCGGCTTCGGCCAAATCATAGGCTCTATCCCCATAATAAGATACATTGCCAGCAATGGAACCCAGATTGATCGACAGCGGAGCGAAACGATCCTTGGTCACACCGGAAATTCCGATATAGGTATTGTAACCGAAATTGGCATAGGCATGATTGATCTGGGCGCCGGCCGTTGCATTGATCTGCGAAGAACCGTAATTACCGTATTGGAATACGGTGATGAGTTTGCCGGCGGGCATCAGGTTGCGCAGCTTGGTGATGATGCTGCCGAACGAACCGCTGATGAGCGAGGACGAGTAGTTGGAGTATTCGTCGTCGAACCCGATTCCGTCCAGACCGTATTTTTCCACAGCATGGGCCAGGATCTTGGCGAACTGTGTGGTCTGGGTATCGTTCATGTTGGCGACACCGATGCCCTGCCAGTCGCCCAGCACGGTCAGCACCACCTTGATGCCTTTGGCCTGCAACCCCTGGACATACGTCGCGGCGCCGCCGTTTTCGAGCAGGTTGGTCATCTTGTCGTTCAGGTAGAGCGTAGGCTCGACAACGCCGTTCACCGTCCGCTTGTGGATGTTCGATGCGAAGAACTCCACGATGTCGGCATAGGGCTTGCCATTAGGAAGTTTGTAATCCCCGGCGTTGAGCGGGTTCACGTCGTTGGTCTCGACATAGATCGTGACCGTCGGGGTCTTGTCCCCGTAAGCACGTGTTTTGACGACGGGCTCCTGAGCCTTGTCCATCGTCGGTTCCTCTGCCTGCTGGCAGGAGAACATCATACCGACGCCCATCACGAGGGCTGCCATCAGTTTCAAAGTCTTTTTCATAACGCAAAAATTAAGGTTGATAAATTAGTAGTTTGTCGCTCCGGTTAAAGAGCCGTGAGAGAGTGATTAGGGAAGTTCGATATGTCGCATCGACCGATTTTATTGCCAATCCTTTTTCCATTTGCCGTTTCCGCCTATCCCTTCGCCTGCTTCATTGGGTAGTGTGCCAAGTCTATTATTATCAAATAGATAAGAATATCCGTTTCTGCTTCCGAGAAGATATCTATTTTCCGAGTCCATAACCGTACAACACTCCGCAAACATAGTATCCCAATACGCTTCGTAATTGTCCTGCAAATTGGTGTGCAAGTCGTTGAAGACAATAATATTGTTGGGTTTGTAATTCGGCACCCAGTCGAGCATATCCGTGTAAAGTATTTGATTTATGGCTGTCCCTATCTCCATGGATGAGGTCGAATATATCGGGAAATTGATACATCCGTACCGCTCCTTGGGCAGGTTGGCAATCGGCTTCTGCGTATAGTCGGATACATACGCCAGTTCGGGATGCCACGGGTCGAGCACCTGCGGGGCTTCGCTCTCGCGGTTGTAGCCCGACCAGGCATAGTCGATATAGTCCCCGACGGCGATGCCGCCCGTCGCCTGTGTATCCCAGAAGGTAGAGGTCGGCTCCTCGTAAACCGTGACCGTCAGCAGTTTCTCCCCGCCGAGCGCCTCGCGCAACGCTTTGATGAGTTTCGGGTAAGAGGCGGTGTTCATGGCCGGCATCCCCTCCTTGCCGTATTCGGAGCCGCGATCCCACAGGTTGATGCCGTCGATACCGAACTCTTCGACCACGGTTTTCACCTGCGCTACGAAATCGACGATCTGTCCGTCGGTCAGGTTGCAGAATCCGAGCCCTTTCCCGCTGCCTTCGATCGAGATGCAGACCTTGCTGCCATGCTCCTGTAGCGGACGGATGTATTTCACGGCATGGTCGAGGACATAGCGCATGTCGTTTCCGAGGTTCAGCAGCGCACGGCCGGTAGCCGCATCGTAATCGAGCATCACGGTGCGCAGGTTGATGATGTTGCCTACGGCATCGTACCAGGCCACGGTCGTTCCGCGGGCCAGTTTCTTCCGCATGATGTAGTCCTGCGCCAACAGCGGCTGAAAATCGTTCGTGTTGATGTAGAACACGAAGAACAGGTCATGGCCGTCGTGCAGCGCATACTCGTCCGTATAGGGCTGGCGAACCGAGACGTTGTAGTAAAGCGTCTTGTTCGCGTCCGGAGCATCCTGCCCGGCGACCGTAAGCGGCAAGACGTATTCTCCGGCAGCGAGCCCTGTCGCCGAGAACTTGATACGTTTCAGCGCCGAACGCTGCGCCTCGGGCGAGAGGTCGAGGGCTTTGCCGTCAGGAAATTCGTAATTTGCTTCCGGAAGCAGGGTTCGTTCGACCTCTTCGGCAGCGTTGTAATCGTCGAGCAGGGTTGCGTCGATCCATGCGTCGAGCGAAAGACCATCGGAGGCCGGTTTTGTCTGTTGGAAATAGAAATTCCTCATCACGAACCCGCCGCTGCCTTCGGTCAGCAGCACGTCTATCGTCTTTTCCGAAGAATTACCGCTGCGCAACATCCCGGACACGGTTTCCAACGGTTCCTTGTCGGGAAGTTTCCCGCCCTGCTGCTCTACGGTGTCGGCGTCGCAGGCCATAAGGCCTGCGAGTGCCGCCGTACAGAGAAGCGTCGCAATTCCCGTTTGCAAACTAAAAATCGTCTTCATAATCACTCGTTGTTTTCGTTAAGTTTCGGAATCTCGATGCCCTGCGGCCAGATAATATCATACTTAGCCACTCCGTCATTGCGGTACATCGAATAGTCCTTGACCGTATTGCCCGAGGCATCGTTGCACTTCCAATAGCCAAGAAGCGTCGGATCGTCCTGCGGGTTTTGAATTTCGTACATATTGTCCCAGATCTGTTCGGGCGTACGGGCCACCGACCAGACACGTGCTTCGGCGATCTTGCCGTTCAGAGGACGGTAATCGTCGTAGGAGCGGCCGAGGAAGAACTGGTAAGCCTCGCCCAGCTTGTTGTAACCCGTGTCGTCGGTCTCGTACTGCGGTTTTTCGTTGTCGGGAGCCGTATTCCACAGGTCGTAGAGCGCCCGCATGGCCAGATTGATCTGGTTCTTCTTGCTCTGCGCCGAGATGCCGACATCGGTCGCTTCGCTCTGAATCTGGCCATCGACATAGATGCGTGCGGTACGCGCCGCTTGGTCATATGTGCAGGCGACATGGTACCAGCGCCCCTTTTCGAGGTTCTTCGTCGCATCGCGTCCGGGAATCTTCCCGAAGGACGAGCCGGCACCCGATCCGTCGAACTGCAACTGCTGACGCTCGAAATTCGTGTCGCCGATACGCAGCAGCAGATACTGCTCGACACCCATGATGGACGAGATGTTGACGGGGCTGCCCGTAGCGTTGCTCGTCGCAAAATCGTCGAGGTAGATAAGGGCCTCGTAGGTCACAGCCGTCAGACCGTTCCAAGCCTTGCTGCTTTCCGAATACTTGTCGAGGGTCGGGAACTCGATCCAGTTGTCGGTGAGCTGCGCTGCGACGGTGATGGCCGAGGATCGTTTCACGACATAATAGGCGACGTCGGAACCGTGAAGCACGTCCATCGAGGCATGGCCGATGCGCACGGGGACGAGATAGGTTTCGTCGATAGGAAGCGCTCCCGTCTGTTCCTCGCCTTGGCCCATCAGCTCCTTGAATTGCAGGGTCACGACATCCGAGGTTGTTTTTCCCGCGGCGATCGTGACACTCTCGGCCGACAGCTTATAGTATTTGGCATCGAGCATCGGCCACTGCGTACCGTAGCGGGCGTTGTACGTCCCGACGAGCGACGGGTCGACCGTGAGCGTCACCGCCACATCCTGTCCCGCAGGATAGGTCAGCTCCGCCTGCAAGGCGCAGTCGTAAGTCGGTTTATTGTTGCCGAAGGTCGTAAGCTGCACCTCGTTCGTTTCCGCGACGTCGAGATAAACGGCGTTTCCGAACTTGTGGTCGTCGGCCTCATAATTATCGCAGGCCGCGAAAAACACGAGCCCCGCGACGGCTGCAATCAGATATTTTCCGTATTTTTTCATGGCGTTCACTATTTAGCGGGATTTAACGTCTGGATCGCCCCACGGATCGTCTGGTAGTTCATCTCCGCATGATAGTAATCTTCGGAAATGTTGTAAGCTGCCAGACCGCCCAGCGGGCCGAATTCGATGACGCGGCGCGACATCTCATCGACGGCCGCGAACTCCGTGCGATCCTCATCCAGCAGGGGTGCGCTGATCTCGGCCGCCAGCAGCAGCTTCTCCGGCGCGATACCGGCATACCCCGTGGCATTCAGCACCTGGAGCTTCACCTCCTGCACATTTTCGAGTTTCTCCGTATCGAGGGCGATAAAATCGACCTTGGGACGGTCGGCGGCCGCAAGCGACAGCGGGTTGCCCTCGAAGACGAGGAGCTGGCCCTCGGATTTCGCCGCAGCGAATTTCTCGACGATGCGGGCTGTGGCATCCGTCGCCAGCGGGTCGGTCGTAAACGAGTAGCCGTCCATGCCGTTGGCGGCGACGGCGGCGACAACCTGATCCAGATAGGCATCGAGCGCCTGCATATCGACGAACTCTTCCGCGCGTGCGGCATAATCGACCTGATAAAGTACTTTCGTCCCCTTCTCGCGCATGACGTCCATATCCTCGGCGTCGAACTTCGAGAAGTTATCGGCGTTGGTCAGCGTCACGATGTCCAGCGAATCCGGGAGGCAGCGCATGAAATCCTGCTCACTCGATGCTTTCTCGGGCGAGTTGTGCAGACGGGCATAAACAATGAAATGTTCTGACTGTTTATAGGCCCTCAACGCCGCGGTGTATTCGGCCCATAGTGCCGGATCCTGCTCCCAGGGCTTTTCCACCTTGCTGTCCACCGTTTCCATCTCCGTCCAGTCGTTGCAGGCCGCAAACGTTGCGACGGCAGCGCAAAAAGCGAGGAAACGTATCATTCGGTTTGGTTTCATATTCATAGCGATTACTTGTTATACGGTTTGCAATCCCACCATACGCGGGTTCCCATGACGTCGCCCGAACGGTCGCCGTTCTGTTGCTCTGCACCGAGCGTTTGAATGGCCGCCTGAAGGTTGGCGTTGTTCTGCTGGTACTCCTCGACAGGGTAAGGCAGACGGCGTGCGCCCTGTTCCACATTGACGGAACCTCCCGATTTGTCGGTAGGTACAGGCAGCAGTTTCGGATACCCCGTACGGCGGTGTTCCGACCATGCTTCGACTCCCAACGGGAAGATAGCGATCCACTTCTGCACGATGATGCGTTCGAGGTTGCGCTCCTGAACGGCCTCCGTATCGCTGCCGTCCGTCGCCGTTTCCCACGGAACGGTGATTTCGCTCCGGGCAGATGCGCTGTAGTTGCCCAGCGGATCGGTATAGGGTGCAGGCTTCTTCGTGGCGTCGGCCAAATAGGCGTCGGCCCCCGATGCTCCCCGCTCCTCGAACGAAAGTCGGACAGCCTGCTCATAGAGCGTCTTCGCCGTCTCGGCCGATCCCCAGCGCAGTTCGTACTCTGCATGCAGGAAAGTCGCTTCCGCGGCATTGAACCATAAATAGGGCGTATCGCTCGCAACGATCATATTCGAATACTTCGACATGGCCGTCGATTTTCCCGCCACGTCGATGCCGATGCGGATACCCACGTAGTCGTCTACGTCGTTGGGCAGGAACATCTTTTCCAGACGCGGGTCGTCGTAACCGTCCAGATAGCTGATGATGTCGGCCCCGACACGGTGGTCGCCCCAATCGTTATAGATCAGCGTCATGCGGTTTTCGGCTGCGTGCATAGCCGCATTATCGGCATTGACCGTAATGATACCTCCGGCAATCGCCTCCGCGGCTTTTGCCCGGGCAATGTCAGGCTTCACATAGGAGAGGCGCATCGCCATACGCAGCTTGAGCGAATTGGCGTATTTGAGCCATTGAGCGATATTGCCGTAATAAACACCGTCGTAACGGCTCCATGCCTCGGCAGGAAGCGTCGTATTGCGGCCCAGTATCTCGATGGCCTCGTCCAGCTCCTCGAACATCTTCGTATAGACCGCCTCCTGCGAGTCATACTCCACATAGATCGACTCGTTGCTTTCCAGCTTCGTGTAAGGGATCGGGCCGTAGGAATCGGTCACACGGTGCATGATGGCCACACGCAACAGGCGGGCAAAAGCGATGGCCACTTCGTCTTCCGTGCCGTTGATGATGCCCTTATAAGGGGTATAGGTCTCGGTGATGACGTTGGCGAAAGGCCATTTGCGCCAGTCGGCAGACGGATTATACGTCTCGAACTTGGTCTGCCACGTATCGACCGTAGCACCGATGTAACCGCCGAACGGCCCGCCCGAAAGCGATTCGTTGAACTGATACATATGCTCCTGCACCGGAATCACAAGACTTTGAAGAGCTTTGAACTTCGTTCCGGTCTTATAATTCAGGGCATCCATCTGGTCGTCCGTAACCTGATTGGGATTGCGGTTGATGTCTTCGAAATCGCCGGTGCAGGCTGCCAATCCGAACAGCGCCAGTGAAAGCAGCACCGACTGCCATCTGTTATTCATCTTTTTCATGGTTGCTGCGCTTTAGAATTGGAATTTGGCATTGAAACCGAGGTTGCGCATCGAGGGCATCATGAAGTAGTCGATACCCTGATAGTTCAGCCCCGTCGAAGCGACGGCTTCGGGGTCGAACGGCGCTTTGCAGTAAATCATCCACAGATTGCGCCCTACGAACGACACGGTAAGCCCCAGCTTATTGCGGAACCACTTGCGCGGGAAAGTGTAACCCAGCGACAACTCCTGCAAGCGGACATTCGTCGCCGAATAGAGATAATACTGCGGCAAACCCGACTGCGAGCCGATCGCCTGATACCATTTCTGGGCATCGACCATCTCACGGCCGTTGATCAAAACACCGCCCGCATCGCGCGCCGCGGCCGAAGCCTCCGAGACGCCGTACAGGTCGAGGTTGGCCTGCGTCGCCGAATAGCAGACACCGCCCAGACGGGCCGTAAACAGCACGCCGAGGTTAATACCCTTATAGCTGAAGTCATTGCGCCATGCGAGGTTGTGGTTCGGGAAAACCGATCCGAGATAGATGTCCTCGCCTTCGTCGGTCATCAGCAGGTTGCCGTTCTTGTCCACCTCGACATAACCGTTGTCGTTGAAGCGAAGGTTGGACGTCGTGTAAAGGTCGCCCAGCGTACCGCCTTCCTTGAGGATGTACTTCGCCTTACCCAGCCCCTTGATGTCCAACTTGGTAAGATTCAACGCTTCGCCCGTAACCGGGTTCACGGCATTGGCTGCCAGTTCGATGATCTCGTTCTTGTTCCATGAGTAGGTGAAGTTCGTCGTCCAGCGGAAGTTCCGCCACTGATTGTCATACCCGAGCGACAGCTCGACACCTGTATTGCGGACGTGTCCGGTTTGCAGGTAGATGGTCGTATAGGACGACGAGGGCGGAAGTGACGGGTCGAAGGTCTGGTTCTTCGTGTCGGCCTGATACCACGAAGCCGAAAGGTTGATATGCTGCCACAGACGGGCATCCAGACCGACCTCATAGGTAATGGTACGCTCCGGCTTCAGGTCGCCGATCGGATAGTGCGTCTTGTCCTTCCACACTTTGTTCGTAGCGTCGTATTCGTAGGTCGGAACCGTCAGGTGACGCGGGAAAGGCATACCTACCGAGGCGATCGAACCGCGGATCTTCAGATAGCTGAACGTCTTGCCCAGATCCCATGTCGAAGAAGGCACCCAAGACAGGCCTACTGACGGATAGAAGAACGACGACTCGGGCGAATTGGCCAGTTGCGAAGCCCAGTCGTTACGCCCCGTCACCGTGAGGTAAAGCATCTGTTTCCAACCTACTTCGACCGAGGCGAAAATCGACTGCGTCTGGTCGTGCCAGCCGACCTTTTCGGCACGTTTTTTCGTGTCATCCAGATCGAAAACATTGAATATGTTGGGAAGTCCGTTCTCCTGAATCGGCCCACGGTATGACAACTCATCGGTCTTGATATTGTTGATCGAGGCGCCGATATTCGCGTTCAGAGACCAATCCTCGCCGAAAGTCTTGTTAATGTTTACCATCAGATCGGCGTAGGTCTGCGTGTCGTAAGCACGGGCTTCGGTATAGTGGCCGTTTTTGCCGCCTTCCGTAATCGTGGTGTTCGACGAGGCATAGAGTTTTTGCGTGTAGAGCGAATTCGAATTATCAATGCGGACACGTCCGGCAACATTAAGCCACGGAAGAATGTCGTAGCTGGCCGAGAACGACAGCATATAACGCTTCTTGTCCGTATTGCGCAGGTTGCGGTAGTTGATCCAGTAGGGATTCTGCATGCGCAAATCACCGCCTTCCATATCCGCACTCCAGAATTGCTCCATGAGTTTCGTCCCTTCGTTGTAACGCTCGAAGCGACGGTAAAGGTCGAAATTCTCACCCCGCGGGAACAGGTAGGCCGGAACCAGCGGGTTCGAATAGACTCCCTGATTGGTCATGTTCTGGTCTTTCTGATAGATGTAGCTGGCGCTCGCATCGAGCTTGAGCCGGTCTTTCAGAAAGTACGAAGTATTGCGGAACGTGAAGTTGTAACGGTCGTATTCGTTATTGGGGATAATGCCGTCCGAATTGACCGAAGCAGCCGAAAAATAGGTCTGGTTCTTGTCCGTACCGCCAGAAACCGTAACAGCATTCGTATAAACGTGTCCCGTCTCGAAATAATCGTCCGGAGTATAACCGTAACGGGCTTCAGGGCGTAATTTCTCGCCCCAACTGTAAATGCTCGAGCCGCTGCGCTGGCCGTTCAAACCCGTACCGTAGCGATTCTGAAATTCCGGCTGGATGAAAGGTGCGAGAAATTCGATATTACTCGAAAACGTAGCTTTCAGAGTCCCGGCTTGGCCTTTTTTCGTCGTAATCATCACAGCGCCGTTCGCGGCTTCCGAACCGTAGAGCGCGGCCGCGGCAGCACCCGTCAGCACCGACATCGACTCAATATCCTCGGGGTTGAGGTCTGCGATGGATTCCGTAGCACCGCGCGAATCGAACTCCGTACCGCCACCACCACCGAAGTTGTACATCGGAATGCCGTCGATAACGTAAAGGGCGTTCGAAGACTGCGAAATGGACTTGTTGCCGCGCAGTACGACCTTCGAGGCACCGCCGACACCTGACGATGAGGCGTTGATCGTGACACCGGCCACTTTACCCGTCAACGAGTTGATGAAGTTGGCATCCTTGACGGTTGTGATGTCTTCGGCCTTGATCTGCTGAACATTGTAGGCTACGGCCTTTTCCGAACGCTTAATACCAAGAGCAGTGACCACGACCTGCTCGATCTCGGACGCAGCCTCTTCGAGCGTGATTTCGAAAGAAGTCCGGCTGCCCACGACAATAGACACAGGAGTATAACCAATAAAACTGATTTCCAGCTGTCTGTCTGCTGCGGGGGGGGGTACCTGAAGCGCAAACGCACCATCGGCGTCGGAGCTGACGCCTATTGTAGTTCCTTGAACAAGGATACTGGCTCCGACGATCGGATTACCTTTTGCATCCCTGATTTTTCCGGTCACGGAAACCGGATTCCCCGCATCGTTCTTTTTGGTCAAGATAATGTAGGATTCATCGATCCGGTAAGCGATTTCCGTGCCGGCGAACAGTTGTGCCAACACATCCTGGATCGTTTTTTGGACAGCGTTGATACTGACCTTGTTTTTGGTATCGACGCCTTTGTTGATAAACAAGTAACGGGTTTGATTTTCAATCTCTTTTATAACCTGCGAAATAGGGACGTTTTCCATCTTAATGGAAATTCGGGCATTCTGTGCAGATGCAGCGAATACGTTCCCAAGCAAAGAGATTGTGAGTACGAACCCAAACAGTCTTCGAAACTTGTTGAAGAATACTGTTTTATTCATATCTTTGCGAAGTTTTAGATAATAGGTTAATTAGTGTCTCAAAAAAGCTCGATTCAATCTATTATCCGGCCTGCGGATCTCTACCTCCGCAGGCTTTTTCATTGAACAAGCTATGAACGATGTTGGTTACGTTTTCATAGGCAATCATTTTAGGCGTTAAACAATCAGGCTTTCACATCAATAGATCGTCACTACGTTTGTTTCCGAATTTTTCTTGTAAGAAAAGTCCGCGGTATACTGCAAAATGTGAAGGGCTTTGTCAATGCCGTCGTTCACACGAATTTTACCACTGACGTTTCTGATGTTCGGAAGTTTCTCAAGGGAGATGTCGATCTTCACGTCGAATGCCCGCTCGAATTTCTCCATCAGTTCATCGAAAGGCAGACCCGAAATGTTGATAAGACCTTCCGTCCAGCACAATATTTCCGGATCGGTTATCGGTTCGATGAAAAGATGACCGTTCGAGAGATTAGCAATATCGTTAGGTTTCAGTATAATGTCTTTTTGCGTGGGATCGAGCCGGTTTGTAATTTGCACCCGACCTTGGAGCAATGCAGTCGAAAAGCGTTGGTGGCGCTCATCGGCCACAACGTTGAATTTCGTACCCAACACCCGAATATCGGATGCGAAAGTTTCTACAACGAACGGACACCTCTCGTCATGTTCGACATCGAATACCGCCTCGCCGGAAAGCTTTACTCTGCGGAGATTCTTTTTGAATACGGATGGATATTCGATCTTTGCTCCGGAATTGAGCTGAACGCTCGAACCGTCCGGAAGCGTGAACTTCAAGCGTTGGCCGTAAGGAACCTGCAACGTGTTGATTTGCTCGGCAAGCATATCGTAGGTGCGTTCCTTGCTGATATATCCCCCGACGAACAGCCCGATGGCGAGCATGGCGGCAGCTTGTACGGTAATACGGACTACCTTTCTCCAGTGCACGGCGATCCAACTTGCTGGACGGATCTCTTCGCCGTACAACTCCATCATGTCGATCTGCATGTGCACCTCATCCGCGCAGCGCTGGAAGTCCTCCGGATTTTCGGAATGCCACCGTGCCACCTGTTCCAGCTCATCTGGGGTTGCTTCGCCGCGCAGAGCTTTGTATATTACCTCTTGATCCATTATCTTGTAATTAAATTATATGCCGGCTTCATTGCTTTCTCTTTTTAAACGCATGAGCGAACCGAGTTTACAGCCTTTTTTATAAATAAATATATTTAATAATAATGTAAAATTATTTATTTAGCCAATGTATTGACAATGAGTGTATTGATCGCCTGCGTTTGCTTCCCGGAACCTTATTTTGTTTCAAAAATATTTTCATTTCTTTTTTGCAGGCGCTTTCAAAACATCGGAAACGAAAAACCGGGGATGAATTCTCGACTTGCATTTTCGGGAATAATTGCTATCTTTGGAAACAGTATCGAAAGATTGCGATGGGGAAGCCGACGAAAATATTGACAGCCGAAGAGTTCGACAGGCTGTTCAACGACAAGGAGCGTTTTATCCGAATCGCATACTCCTATATAAATGATATGGAGATGGCAACGGATATTACGACCGATGGCTTCATGTATTTGTGGGAACACCGGGATCACCTTGAATTCGACGTGAATATCAAAGGTTATATTTACAATTACGTCAGGACTCGCTGTATTTCATACCTGCGTAAGCGGAAATCCATGCTCAAAGCTCAAAGCGAACTTTATAGAAAAGAACAATGGCGGATCGAATCGAGTATCAATACATTATCTAACGAAGAACAGATCGGCAAACTGTTCCAATCCGAGATAATCGAGATTTACCGGCGCGAACTGGCCAAAATGCCGTCTCTTACTCGTAATGTATTTTTGGCAAGCCGTCTGGAAGATATGACTTACCATCAAATTGCGGAAAAATTCAACCTGACCGTCCGGCAGGTTACTTCGGAGATTCAGCGGGCAAATTTCTTGCTTCGGACACCGCTAAAAGATTATCTGGTGAATGTTATAATTATGCTGCTATATCTACAATAAATGAAAAGGAATGGAAGCCATCGGCTTGTAATGAATGTCAAGAGATTTTAAGACGATCATCTCAGCCGATGTGTATTCTCCCTTGTAAATACGCGCTTCCATTAGTCCGAATACGGGTAGAGCCGGTTCGGACTTATTGTCGGAGACAATTTCCGGATATGAAAACGGATGCAGAGACATACGATGGATAGTGACGCAACTTCACACAGATTCCATGAAGAATTCAGTCGTATATCGGCCGCATCCGTGTTATTAATTCGAGTCGGGATTCAGCCACGGAACGGTTCGTCGGCTGATTTTCGGTATGTTTTTATGTGTTCGGTGGTGCGATAGTTGAAACCAGGGCAGGGTGCAACGGGCGCGGCCGCCCCGTAAAAAACTATCTTTCTCTGCCAGCAGACAGAAAAACCGATGGTAAATCAGCGAATCGGTATCATATTTATAATTTCGATAGTATTAGGGTCCAAAACAAACGCTGCTGCAAAGATATACCGATTCCGTCTGCCGGCGGTCGCTCGGCGGGTGCAATCCGTATGATGTAATGTATTCGGCGAATGGCGGTGCATGACGGTTTCGGGTTAGTGGATGATGCGCCCGCAGAAAATAAAAAGGGGGCGCGGTGTCAGCCCCTACTTGTCGGTCTTGGAGTTACCTTCAGATGGAAGCTGTCCTGCGCCCCAGTCAAGCCCTGCTTGCAAATAACAAACAGGACATAACCGGAGCTGACAACCATTATACCATCTGATTAAACATCCTCCGAAGAGGTCTCCAAGTTTACAAGTAGGTATAAAGAGTTGTTTACCCTTTATGATTATGTCCGTCGGCTACGCCGAACTATTCAATCGCAAATGTAGCATAATTTCTGTATTTAGAAATCCACGTATGCAAATATAATCAAATTTTTCGAATACACGTGAAATCACGTGTATAAAATTTTAGACATCACCTTTCCTTTGCAAAAAATGCGAACAAAGGTTCCCAAATATAGAGATACTACTTTTCAACGGCTCTTGATAGAACGTATGCAACAATTACGTTCGGATCATGGGTATTCTCAAGAAGAAGTTATTGAGTTTACACATTTAGATATTTCTCGGTATGAATCAGGAACCTCCATTCCAAACACACAATCTATACTGAAACTCTGTAAATTATATAACATCACAATCGCTGAATTCTTCGCACCGATAAATTATCCTGCGAAAAAAGAATAGAAAAGACGAAACGGAGCGGTTTCGTCTTTCTTTTTGCAAAAAAGCGACTATATTTGTGTTGAAGGAAAGAACTTGCCCAAACTTATTGATGGAAGAACTCACTACGATCCAGAGCAAAATCTACGAAATCCGCGGCCAGCGCGTGATGCTCGACTTCGACCTTGCGGCGCTCTACCAAGTTACGACCAGTGCATTGAATCAGGCCGTAAAACGTAACATCGAACGATTTCCGGAAGAGTTCATGTTCCGCATTTCCGAAATTGAATGGAAAAATATGTCATCACAATTTGTGACGACATCCAGAGTGAAGCGGCCGAAGACATCCCTACCTTATGCTTTTACCGAACAGGGAGTTGCGATGCTTTCTGCGGTATTGCGCAGTGGAATGGCAATACAAGTAAGTATCTCTATTATGAAAGCATTTGTCGCCATGCGCAATTATATTACGACAGCTACAACCGTTACTTCGGAATTGGCTGAAATCCGGGCGAAGCTGGCTCTGCTGGAGCGGGCGGACGAGGACAATGCCGAGGCGGTGAACGACCTTTCGGAAGACATGCGCAAGGAGCTGGACAACATCTACGAGGCCATCGCGGCCCTGTCGGTCAAAGTGCCCGAGGCCCGCAAACAGCCCCGGCCCATCGGGTTCAAACTCCCGAAGGAAGAGAAATAACCGTTCATTTTGACCCGAACCGATGGAAGAACTCGCTACGATCCAAAGCAAAATCTACGAAATACGCGGCCAGCGCGTGATGCTCGACCGGGATTTGGCCGAGCTTTACGGCGTTACGACCGGCAACCTGAATAAAGCTGTAAAGCGAAATATCGAACGTTTTCCGGAACGGTTCATGTTTCAACTGACAGAACAGGAATTTTTGATATTCCAAAATGGAACATCAAGTTGGGGCGGCACACGAAAACGTCCTTATGCTTTTACCGAACAAGGGGTCTCCATGCTTTCTGCCGTGCTACGCAGCCCGACAGCCATACAAGTCAGTATTCGGATTATGGATGCTTTCGTCGCCATGCGCAACTACATTATGACAACCTCGACTATGACGGCCGAGCTGTCCGAAATCCGTGCGAAACTGACCCTATTGGAACGGGCGGACGAGGACAACGCCGAAGCGGTGAACGACCTTTCGGAAGACATGCGCAAGGAGCTTGACAACATCTACGAGGCCATCGCAGCCCTGTCAGTCAAAGTTCCAGAGGCCCGCAAACAGCCCCGGCCCATCGGGTTCAAACTCCCGAAGGAAGAGAAAT